>Ga0105097_10000001_pt1 | contig 187070 bp, 237 predicted proteins | sample PPLLak12cMay2015_FD_87035 | JGI IMG/M metagenome (GOLD analysis project Ga0105097, IMG submission 87035) | Freshwater sediment microbial communities from Prairie Pothole Lake near Jamestown, North Dakota, USA - PPLs Lake P7 Core (1) Depth... | ecosystem: Environmental > Aquatic > Freshwater >...
AAAAGGACGCACCAACGCGGCACCTCCCTCGGGTAAATTCACCCCCGGGGGGCCGCCGAAGGGGGGCCCGGGGGGGGGAGAACCCGGGGAAAAAGGGGCCCCCAAAACCCCCCCCCCCCCCCCACCCTATTTTTAGACCCAAGAGGGGTCCTTTTCAGAAAATGATCAAAAACACGGGTATTAGTACTTGAGCCCAAGATAGCTTCTCTTCCACCCTATCCCTCTTGGGTATCAGAAAGCACAGCCATGAACCTCAACCCCTTCAAGTCGACCCCCTGGTACAAGAAGCAGCAGAACACGCTGGTCAACGCCGCGGCGGTCCTGATCGTCCTGGACCGTGCTCTCCCCCTCATCCTGGGGGCCGTCGGTGCGGTCAGCTCGGCTGTCCGTTCGGGCATCTCCTCGTTCCAGGCGCGGCGCGCTCCGGCGGCGGAGACCACCCAGGGCGAGTACCGCCAGGCGGCGTGATCGTCGTCAAACCACCAACCCCCTCCCGGGGCCTCGTACAGGCCCCGGTTGTTTTTGGGTAAAGGAGACCACATGTCACGACTCGACACCTTTGGGTTCGGGCTCCTCTTCGGAGGAGCCTTCATTCTGTGCTACCTTGGCATCAAGACGGTGTTCACCAAGCACCGCTGCTGTTGCCCCGGTCCCGCCGGAGCGCATGAACAGGAGGCCTGATGCCAGACGACAAACGGGATACCCCGAGCGGCAAGGAGATGCAGGTCTGGGCGATCTTCAAGGTCGTAGACAGCATCATCCTGTTCAAAGAGTTCCAGCGCCGGCTGTTCGCAGCCCGCGCCAAAGCTGAGGAAGAGAAGCAGCCGTAAGGCTGGGAGCCGCCCCCGGAATCCTCCGGGGCGCGGCCTTTCTTTTGATCAGAAATGCCTTTCCTTTTAGCTCGTAGATAGCGGCTGTTTTTTGGTATCAGGTCTTGAGCACCTAACACTCAAGAGAGGACACCAAAATGACACAGCTGAAACTGATCCAACCCGAAGAACTGGACTGGGTCAAGAAGTTCGCTGAAGAGCTTGCAGCGAACGCCGCGAAGAAGCGTTGGCGTGCCAGCCTTGATGGGCTGTGCATGCTCGGTGTCCGTCTTCCGGGGGCCTGCGGCTGCGATGACCCGCAGACGAGCTACCGCGGGGCGACCGAGGATTGGCTGCACAAGAACCACGCGGAATTCAATCGGCAGACCCGCGCCGCCATCATGGCGATCCCCGGAGCTCGGGAAGGCCTTCGGAAGGCGCTGTACCGCGACGTGCGTGGCCCGGTTTTCAGCGATGACATGCCCGAGTACGGACGCGTGTTTCTCCGCGTCTATGGGGAGCTCATCCTCGACTTCTTGCGAGAAGAGCCGACCAAGGCGTGGTTCCGGGATCCGGCGCCGCCGGTTCCGGCGGGACAGATGTACCAGGGCACAGCTCTGCGGGACCAGCACCTGGAGCACTGATCTCCTGACGGGGCCGTCCTTCGGGGCGGCCTCGTCAGGCTCGTAGTTGTTTAGTTGCCCAATCCGCTAGGACGCGAAATGACAATCAAAGAACAGTTGGAACTTAGAGCACAGAGTCGCGCCAAGTGTCGGGCCGTTGCCGACAAGATCGTATCACTCATTTTGAAGGAGCTGGACACCATCGAAGAGCCCCTGCAGGCGCAGACGTTGAACATGGTGGCGTCGGAGATCCAACTCGCCGTGAGAAAGGGCGGAACGTAACATGAGCCTGAAAGATCTGCCGATTCAACCTACGTACACTGAAGACCGTGTACGAGAGACGTACGTCAAAGAGCTCTCGGAAGTAACCACTCCGGAGCAGCTGTGGGCCTTCGCCCTGCGCTGGCGTCCGCTGTATCTTTTGACCCCGAAACGCCGGATCGACAAGAAGAAGAAAGACGCTAAACGCTTCCGCGTCACGCAGAAGAACATGCAGAACCTCATCAGCATGAGCTGGGATCCCAAGATCGCCTTGGAGTGCATCCAGGTCAGCAGAGAAGGCCACTGCAAGCACGCGGCCCAGTACTCCTGCCCGGGGCTGCACATCATGGTCCCGGAGATCCTGCTCCACGCCCAGTTCGTGGGCCAGCACTTCGGCGTATCGACGGACCTGGCGCTCATCCAGATGAGCGGCGGTCCGGGGGCCCTCGAGCGGTGAACATCTACTACGGTTCCCAGTGGTGGTCGCAGGAAGCGAGAGATCAAGGCTTCCCACGACAAGGCTTCAACTTCTACTACTCCCCGGAGCTTGAGTACTTCTCCATCAACTTCGGCTGGGGCCGCCTTCGCCTGCACTTCTCCTGCGGCTGGGGGTGGCGTTGGCAATGATGACCCCCGAGCTCTACTTCCCGTGCAGAAATTGTGGGCAATGGCGGCGGCAGCACGCCGGCAAGGAGCGGAAGTGCTTGTTCCAAGCTTCCCGCTTCGAGCCGACGTGGCCGATGGAGTTCTCGGCGGCCGAACGAGAGGCGACCCTGGAGCGCATGGAGCGGTTGGACCGTCAGCTCGTGGTGCGCGCCCGACAGAAAGCCGACGACCTTGAACAGGAAATCGGCAAGATTCACGATGCTGCGACGCATGGGTGTCGGCATGTCAATGATGAAGGGATGGGGCTCTTGGAGAGGCACGCCCCCAGAGAAGGGGAGAAGTATCACGTCATCTGTTCACTCTGCGGGGAGGATTGGTATGAAAATGAAGAAGGCGAAAAGCTTCACCCAGAAGGAACTGCTGGAACTGGCGAATGAAGCCTACGACGACGGCTACCTCGCCAACTACTACACCCAGGAGGGGAAGCTGAAGAAGAACGGCTCGGGGGACACGTTGGCGAAGTTCATCGTCATCGAGCTCATCGAGACGTTCGACGCGAAGCAGACCAAAAAGCAGCAGCTCTACTACGCCGCTCAGGCCATCGAGCGCGCCAAGGAACAGCTGTGGGATCTCCAGGGCCACTTGGAAGAGGCTCACGATGCCCTCTGACGTGAAGACCTGGCGCTACTCCTTCCCCAACGTCAAGGGGGAGGGGTGGGCCATCTTCTTCCTCGATGAGACGGGCTGCTTCGCCGCGCTCAGTGACTACGGGGACTGGAGCTACCGCTGGAACCAGCGGGGGCTGCCCGAAGAGACGACGTTCCGGCACTTCCTGCTCCAGTGCGATGACGACTATATCCTGCGGAAGATCGCGCCGAGGCAGGAGTACGACCACGAAGGAACTCTCCTCGCCGTGAAGGAGACCATCCTCGGAATGCGGCGAGAGAATCAACTCACCAAGGACGAAGCTCGAGACGAATGGGAGCTCCCCGATACCTTCGAGGGGCTTTACGACGAGTATCAGTTCTGGGGGTGGGCGAATCAGACCGAGCTGCCCGACACTCACGAACTCACTTGCTACAAGCACTCCGAACAGGCGCGGGCTTTCCTGAAGCACTGCATGCCACGCCTGCGGGAGGCGATCAAAAATGACCTGGGTCTTTGACGGGCAGAAGGTGCTGTTCCTCTGGAAGTTCCGGTGGGTCCCCTGTGTCGTGGCTTGCGCCATGGGGGACACCGCCAGAATCGTGAATCCGCTGTTGAAGATCGACACGTGGGAAGACGTAACCAACCTCAAGGAGCTCAAAGATGACCGCAAAGAAGACGTGGCCGGGCAAGAAGGCGTTCTTCGTGCTGTGGAACCCCGACTCAACGAAGCCGAGCAAGGTCCAGTTCCAGACCCTGGAGCACGCTGAACGGGTCGGCAAGGAAATGGCCGCCAAGTACGACGAAGCCTTCATCGTGATGAAGGCCATCAAGCGGATCGAAGTTCCGCCGCCGCCGAGGTTCAAGGTAACGGACTATGAGTGATGCGCCTCCGGCGTGTCCGCACCCGAACTGCGCTAACTGTCGAAACACGCGACTGTTGGCTGAGATCGAAACCCTGAAGTTGAAGATTCGAGAAATCGAATCGCGCACTGAGAACAAAGAGAATACGCTCAAGGCGGTTTCAGCGCGTTTGGCGATGGCGCTGGACTTGACGCCCGTAGGTGTTCGTGGGGATCCTGGAAGGAACGCCGAAGATTTCTCAATGTACGTCGCCCACTGTGAGGGCAACTCGTACAAGGAGATCGCTGAAAAGTTCGGGCGCTCTAAGGGATCCGTGGAAAAAGCCGTACGCTTCCAAGCGCACATGGGAGAGTACGTCATGGTTTCTCGGAAGGACATGGAGGAAGCACGACGCCAGGGGAGTAGAGACTACTACCTATGGCAGAGCCGAATGATCGCCTGCGCGGAAGCTCTCTTGGGACAGGTCGGCTGGAAAAAGGTTGAACCTGACTGGTCTCAGCGTACTGAGGCAGCGTGGCAGTTGGTCCGAAAGCTCGTCAAGAAAGAGGCGCAGCCAGCCCGGTTCGACGACGCATTTGAAAAAGAAGCGACGTGGCCGAACGACGAGTAAAGAACGATCCCCGCGCTCGCTCGGGCGGGGGTTGTTTTTTAGCCTGGTAGCCTATACTGGGGTGGTCGCCCACAAACCTTTCTCAGGAGCAGCCCATGCCTCGCATGACTTTCACCAATCTTCTCGGTTCAGACATTGCTGTTGGCAACGCCACCGGCTACGGCAAGTCGTTCGTCATCCCGGTCGCTGGTTGCGTCGTTGACTTCACCGGCGTGCAGCTGGAGAGCAGCCAGCCGCAGCTCGACATCGCCAAGTCCAAGGGGTACATCTCTTGGGTCAAGGCCCAGAGCCCGACCATGTCGGACGACCTCGAGATTCTCGCCGGGTCGCCGTCCACCGGCACCATCGTTCCGGCGACCGTCGTGGTCGCCAAGAACGCTACCGCCGTGCACGCCTCTGTTCTGGCGACCGCCGCGAACCTGTTTCCGGGCCCCATCACCAGCCCGGTCGTTCCTCCCCGGAACCTGAGCGCCGTTTCTGCTGCGGGGTACGACGGCGGCATTCTGACCATCGTCGGCACCAACCAGTTCGACGTGGCTCAGACCGAGACCATCACCCCCAACCCGGCCGGTGGAACGGTCTACGGGACCAAGGTCTGGAAGACGGTCACGTCCATCACCAAGGCGACGGTCGGTGTCGCTGCGTTCGGCGTGTCGGTGGGCACAGGCGACCTGATCGGCGTCCCCTACAACATCGTGGACGGCACGGCGCTCCTGTTCCGTGGCACGGTCATCGAGGCGGTGACCATCGACACGACCGCCGATGCGTACACCCCTGCGACTCCTCCGGCGGGCGAGACCTTCATCCTGGTCTGCAGCGTCAACCCGTAAGGGTCCTCCGGGCGACGGACAACGACCCTCTGGCTCCCCCCGAGCCAGGGGGTTTTTGTTGGTCTAAAATCGGGGTGGAAGAGGGTATGAGTCCTTAAGCCAAGGAATGTACTTACGGCGCGAGAAAGGAACGTTATGTCCACCAACAACAGACCCAAGGAAGCGACGTTGTTGTACACGATCATCGATCTCGCCACCCGCCGCAAGCACAGCGAGCTGGAGTTGGCGGACCCGACGCTGACCCCAGACCAGCGCGCATTCTGGCAGGACCACCTGGCGAAGGTGGACGACGCGCAGGCGGCCATGGAGCACAACATGGCAACGGACCCTTGGGGGATGGCCCTCTGGTTCTACGCCGACGGCCACTACGAGCAGGCGTCCGCCCTGCTCCGCCGGGTCAGGGGTCAGTTTCCTCAGTAAACTGGCCGCGAAAAAGAGCTCCGCCGCTGCGCTTGTACAGGCAGCGGCGTTTCTTTTTTTTGATCACTTTAGCGGTATAAGATGTTGAGTACCCAAACTCTCACGAAAGGATTCGCCATGGAAGTAGTGCGACCTCAGATGAAGGAAGAACCCGCAAAGTCCGCAGCGCCCAATCGTCGAAAGACCGCCCGAAAGGCGGTCGGATTCATGGAGGCTCTTATTTCGACTCTACGAGAGCCCGCTGTACAGGAGACCGTCGCTGCTGCGCTCGCACACCAGAAGAAGATGGCCGCTGAGCGCAGTATCGCAGGACAAGCCGACACGGTGTTCAGCGTCGCAACGGATCCTCGCGTCCTGGCCATCGCTGAAATTTTGACCGCGGCGGTGAAAAAGCAAGTCGTACTGAAGAAGAGGTGATCGCATGCGTTCGAGCCCAAGAGAAGGAGGGCCGCAGCGAATGCTGACCCGTATCTTTGGGTCAATCGACGCGGAGGCCCTCGTGTCTAGTATCGTCCGAGCGATTCAAAGAGACCAGCGGGCTATCGTCAAATACGTCAGCAAGAAGTCTTGCCGCGTGTCCGTCTGGGAAGTATTCTTCGGCGGCCAGAAGCTGTTGGTGGAGTACGACAAGACTCGGAAGACGCTTCAGAAGATTGAAGCTACGCCATAGTTTCAAAGCGCGACGTCCAGTGCCCGCGGAGGGACCCCCTCCCCCTTCCACGGCACAATTTCTGGGCGTCGACGAAGCGCCGGATTCTTCCCCCAGGATCCGGCGCTTCGTTTTTTTGATGGTATAAGGAAGTGAACCGCACTGTACTCAAGAGCAGCGGCAAGTAAGCCCAGCTCATTGTTTAGCTGTGCCTCGGTAGCTCAGTTGGTAGAGCGCCTGATTTGTAATCAGTAGGTCGCCGGTTCGAATCCGGCCCGGGGCTTGGGGTGTCGTCCAACGGTAGGACATCGGCCTTTGACGCCGAGTATCGGGGTTCGAATCCCTGCGCCCCAGTAGATCCACGCTCCCTCCTGGACTCGAACCAGGGACCTTCTCGATAAACTGAGGCGCTCTACCAACTGAGCTAAGGGAGCAAGCGCGTCTCCTGGGATTCGAACCCAGAACCTCCCGGGTCATTACGCCGGGTGCTCTACCAATTGGAGCGTAGAGACGCATGTGGGGCGGGAAGGATTCGAACCTCCCGAGGCGCCCGTACAGAACGCCCGCCCCCTAAGGCTATTTGATCAAAGGTAGATTCGAGATGTACCTCCGGTAGGTAGACTTGTACGCGGGCGGGAACCCAATGGCCATGAGTTGCCCGTTGTAGGGCTCGTCTGGTTCGTTGATTCGATGGTGCGGAATGCCCGCGACTTCCAGGCGCTCAGAGAGCGAACGCAGTTCAGCCTCGTCTTGGCAGGACAGGGCGATGGCGTAGGTTCCTGGAGGGAGATTCGTGCCTGGCGATGAGTGGCCAGCGGCGTGAATCAGTTGGGCTGCTTGGGTTCCACGGGGTAGGTCCCTGCGGGTCACACAGTAGTGGGTCCACGGGTCCTGAGGTGCTTCGGGCCGGACGTCAATGGTTGCTGGTCATGGGCACATCTTAGGTCTGCGAACCAGGGTGTCAAGCGCTGCTTTCAGAAAACCGGGGCGAGCGGGGGTACAAGTCTATGAGCCCGAAAACTCGGGTTCGCTTCTCTTCACCCACCCGCAGTCTCCTTGCGCAAGCAAGACAAAGGACCCCTCCACCATGGCCATCACCATCCCTCCCTCCGTCGCCGCGGGTTTCTCAACCGCCGGCCAAGTCGTCGCCGCCGCCGCTCCCATCGCCGCAATTGCCACCGGCATCGGCTTCCTCGTTCAGGGGTTCAAGCCGAAGGTCACCAACTACCAGAAGGCGAAGAGCATCGCCGAGGACATCACGGCGTTCAGCGGGGCTGCGACCGCCTTGTTCAGCATCATCGATGGCGTCACCGACCGGATGTACCCGGAGCGGAAGGTCGCCGCGCAGAAGAACGATCCCGCGGTGAAGATGGCGGAGATCTTGGACCGCATGGACGCCCGACAGGCGAAGCTCGAGTTGGAGCTCGCCGCGACGAGGGCTAAGGCGGACTCGGGGGAGGTGGACGCCCGCGTCAAGGCGGCCGTTGCGGAGGCGCTCGAGTCGTACGAGGCAGCGCGGGCCGCGAAGGAAGCGGCTGCGGCTGCCGTGGCTCCGCCTGTCGTCGAGCAGAAGCCCACGACCGGGAAGCATCTCGGCGGCAAGGTGAAGAAGACCGGCACCTAGCAGGTAGCACCCTCCACCGCGGGGAAGAAGACTCAGCGCCTATGAACGGGCGCTGTTTCTTTTGCTTCAGCTGGTATACAAAGGGCGGCATGGCAGCCAAACCGAAGTCCAAGAAGACCAATTTCTCTGCGTTCGCGCGGATGATGGGAAAAGCAGTCCAACTGGGCAACGAGCACAAGCAGGCGAAGCAGGCGCAGGCGACGCCGCTGGAGCTTGCTGTGGCGTTGAAGGTTCCAGGCTTCGAAGCCCGGAGCCTTCTGGTTCTTTACCTGCGAGAGGCCTATCTCGCCGGCTTCAATTTCAAAGAAAGCGATTAGTCTCAAGAGCGCCAGTCACCGTAGTGGTGACTTCTTCTTGTTGGCCCTAGGCCAAATCTGCCCGAGCCGGAGATGTCGTCCGCCGGCGCCGGGCGGAGACCACGAATCAAAGTAATCGCTGTTGTCGAGCACAGGCCGCCACGGGCGGCTCACCGCACCAAGTAGACACGCCAATCAGCAAACGGCAGTTGCCAGCGTCTCCGTAGCGGAGACATTAGCTCGCTGGACTTCGTCCAATTTGATCAGATCAAATTGGTGTCCGAACTCCAAGCCCGAGTTTCGAGTGCCCTGGATGTTTCCAGGCTGCAGCCCGAGCTCACCTGGTAGGATCCACCGAACCAAGTGATTCAAGCGTGAACTAGCTTCGATTTTTAGATCGACGCCTCCGTAGTGGAGGCAGTTGTTTTTACTGGCCGAGCCAGTGCCGAAGGGGTTTTCACCGACGGATGTCCGGCCCGGACATTCCCTAAGTAGTCCACGCGTAACAAAGGAGGAGTCATGCCCAAAGTACTGCTGTTCCCGGTTGGAGGAGATCCGAAGGTGATGGACATCGCCGGGGGACTGGACCCGATGCAAGCGTTGGTCGGTGGGTACATCGAGAACGTCACCTTGGAAGAGGGTGTCGGGCTCGTCTGCAACGAGGAGGGAAAGCTCAAGGACCTTCCTCGGAATCGCCCCATTCCTGAGCTCCGCGATGTCATCCGCGGACCTTTCTTTATCAGCCGTTACAATGACGAAGGAGAGACGGTCGATGTTACCGACGGAGATGTTGCGAAGTATTCGAAGAGGTGGCCACGTGGCTGACGTCCAGTTCTTCCAGACGGCGATGGGGCGGACGTTCTTCGAGTACACGATGCCGGAGCTCGTGCGGGAGCTCAAGAAGCTCAACGCGAACCTCGAGAAGGTGTCCACACAGATGGAAGAGAGCAGGGTCGATTACGCCAAGGTGGCGCAGGCGATCATGGACTCCCCTGTCACATTTACCGCCCCCATTGAAATCGGGGTTCCCCTCAAGGAGAAGCCCGATGGGCCTGTCGAATGAAGAACGGATGACGAAGTTTTTGTGGTGCATGCAGGGCTGGCGAAAGAAGGTCGTAGAGCTTCAAGAATCTGTCGCCAAGCAGCGGCGCGGAGACAATGCGCGAGGCGCCATTGGCCGGTGGATCAAGACCATTGACCACCTCACCGGCCAAGTCGTCCGCGGCGCCAATCGGAGCAGCGCCTACTGGCTCATGGGTGAAAACGAAGGCTCTTTTCACGGGCTGATGTCCCAGCCCTACGACATTCATTCGGACGCCGAACCGAGCGGGTACGCGGGGATTCCGGAAGGTGAGTACGAAGCGGTCCAGTGGTGGCAGGAGAACGCCGACTTTGATTTTGTCGCCAGCCGCCTCGTTTTTCCTCCCTTCAAAAGTCACGAAGGACTCGAGCAGCTCGCGAAGTGGTGGGACCAGCACGGGTACGTCAGCGCCGTTGTCTACCCGGTGTGGCGTTACCAAGACAACCTGTTCTCTCCACGGATCAAGCGAGCGTTCGAAACGCTGGTCGGTGAGATGACCAACCGCCGCTTCGAGATTTGCTTCTCAGAGTACGGCGTCGACGTGAAGACACAGCACAGGATGGAGACATACCTCCTGCTCAAGTCCAAGGCGTTCCACCTGATGCTCCGAGACGCCACAAAAGGGCTCAAAGGGGAGGACTACTTCAAGAAGAAGTTCGATGGCTACAAGCTGTTTGAGAAGGTCGCGGCGATGAGCGCCAAAGACCTGAAGGACCTCTTCGAAGCTGAAGACAAGCGGAAGTGGGACTGGGAACGAAAGTACCACGACGCCGAAGATGCGAAGAAGGTTGAGAAGGTCTCAGGACTGTTCGGACCTCCAGTGAAACCCCCAGACGAGGAGAAGGAAGATGTCAAACCCAAACGAAGACGACGATGACGACGTGGATTATGGAGATCCACATGACCAGGACTTCGACGAAGGCAGAAGTGACTTCGCGGATCCTGGGGGTCGTAGCGCCCTGAGGGCGGAGACCGATAGCAACCCTCGGAACCTGCCCTGTCCCAACTGCGGGGGAGAGAACCGGCTGACCCCGGCGGACAGAGCTCGAGGGTACCAGTGCGACGCCTGCGCTGATCGCGCTGAACGAGGATGTGACTGATGAGAGTCTCTGAGAAGAGGAAGCGCGTCTTCGCGGCCATCAAGGCGAAATACGAAGACGCGGATCTGGATGACCAGGTTCACGAAATCATGACGCTCAGGGCTTCGGAGATCAACAACGAGGGCATCGACGCTCAGCTGGAGTTCCTGGCGACGGAGTGCGGGCTCAAGTGGCTCGAGGACTACTACCTGAAGGAGCGCTGATGCCCTGCGGAGGAATCTATACGGTCAAGCCGTTGACCGAAAAGAAGGAGTGGTACGACGACTGCGCGCAATGCGGGGAGTTCACCCGTAACGGGAAGACGCCGGATCACTACGTAGAAGAGTGGGACGGCCTCATGCTCCACGGAGAGTGCGTCTTGAAGTGGCTCGTGGAAACGGAGGAAGGCCAATGCGTAAATCTGCACCTGCACGAAGTCCAAGTCGACGGAAAGGTGGTGTACGCCGAGGGGCAGGAAAGGCCCGTCGCCCCGCCACCCGTCGGTTCAACGTAGAGTTCCGCGGCAAGGCATGGGTGCAAGGCATCCTGACCGTCGACGCCCCGAATGAGCAGGAAGCGCGTGTCAAAGCGTTCGCCGATTACCGGGAAACCGGCATCGTCTGGAAGTACGTCGAAGAAGACGAAGAGTTCGGCGTACGCGTCGTCGACGTGGATCCGGTATGACCGCCGTACACAGCTTCCTCGTACTGGCGAGTAGCAACAACGAACACTTCAACGCTGACTGCGACTTCGCCGTTATCACGCTGACCCCGGATCTTCTGAAAAAGTTGATTCCGCTTCAGAAGGCTCACGCCGACATGACGAAGCGGCTGGAGAGCTTCTCATCGTTTGAGCTCCTGGACTGGGGCGCCTCGTTCATCTCTCGGAGAACCGCCGAAGAGTTCTTAGGCGAAGCCGCGTTCGAACAGGCAGACGACCAGGTCTCAAATGGCGATCCGTTTCTTCTCCCGCGCCGGGAAGGACATGAATTGAACATTGAAGCTCACGCCGACTACCTGGTGGTCACAGGGCGTGGCCTCTGGTGGCGTGCGCACCCTAAACACTCAGACATCACGGTCGAGAGTAACCAGATCGACTGGGTCTGGTTTACTCAGTGCATTCACTGCGGCCACCCGAAGGACGCCCACGTCAGAGGGAAGTGCCTGTTCTCCTCCACCAACTACAAGGCGTACCATGCAAAGACTGAAAGCGCGGTTGAACATCGAAGAGTACGGAAAAAGCAGCCTCGGAAACGGAACCTGCCTGCGGTGTAAGAAGCCGATCATCGCTCACGTGGGAGAGGACTGTATGTTCGACTTCACGCAGCTTGACGCCGCTCCTTTGGAGCGCATCTTGGCGGCGCTGTTTCAAGGGAAGCTCCCGAAGGATGGAAAGTTGACCTTGGAGATCATCGGAGGAGCGTCCGTGTCCTACTTGGTCAAAGCTTCGTCGTACAAATACTCCCTCACCAACAATCCGCCGTACTACGAACTGGGTAGACTCGGCGCGACCTACGGCGCTCCGTCGGGCGTTGAAGTAGAGCTCGAACTCGTGGGGGTGGGCGGATGAAGCTCCACGGGCACAAGTTCAGAGCAGATCTCAAGTACACGTTCTCCCGGTACCACCTCGAAGGCTGTACGCAGTGCGGCAAAAAAAAGGAGGAGCATGCCCACGGCAAATGCCTCTTCGAATCGACGGTGTTCAAGCCCCACGAGCTCCTGGAGTTCTTCGAGCTCCTGATGCGCAAGGGTGGTGTTCTCACCATCAAAGTAGGAACGAAGTCCCTTACCCAAAAGATCAATGGCGCCGCCATCGACCAAGGAGTGAACATGGTGATGGGGGACATCCGAGCAGAGGGTGAAGCTTTTCTAGGAGACACGGCCGATGCCCCGAAACGTTAGGAACTTCTGGCTCAACATCAGCGTGGATGGGCGGAAAGCGAAGGTCGGTGCCGGCCCCCGAAGCCGTTCCGGGGGATTCCGCTGCCAGGTTCTCCAGCGGGCCGACGGAGCGATTCACCACGACGACATCACCGTGGAAGGCATCAACCGAGATGGGCTGCTCGAGCTCAAAGTCTGGGTCGGCGGAGACGTCATCTTCAAACGAACAACCAAGGTGTGAGCATGGAACTAGCTAAAGCCGGCAAGGTGTCGAAGCTCGACGCGGGGAGCAAAAGATCATGGAAACTGCACCAGACAGTAAACGAGCTCCAGACGTGGAGCGCGTACCTGCAGCAAAGCGCGGAGAGGTTCCTCGAAGAATTTACCGCGTACAACTCCCACTCGACCTTTGTTACCACGCCGGAGAAGAAGGCGTATCAGGCGGTGATGGACGCGCTCCTTCTCCTGAAGAAGGAAAGCAGCCTGATGAAAGGCCGGTCCCGGAGGCTCCACGGCCCGAGGCTCTAGAACACCTCCGAGACCAGTTCTCAGAGGTAGAGGCTGTTACGGGGAAGCGCTTCCCGGCGTTTGAGAAGTGGATCGAAACCGCTGACGTAGAGGCGCAGCGGGACTACTTCCGTCTGATGCGGATCATGCTGAAGCTGTAACCCTCAGCTTCCTGATGAAGGACGGTCACCGTAGCGGTGACAGCAGTCTCTTTGCTTCCAGGAGGTTCCACAAAGCCGAGCTTTGTCGAACCACCAGGAAGCGATTCAACAATTGAACACAGTGAGGGAACATGTCGATCAGCATCTGGTTCAAGTACCCCGGCAATCCGCCGGAAGTAGTCGACACCGCAGAAAATGAAAAAGAAGCAGCGTACCTCCTCCAGGAGTACCGCATGGCCTACGGGCCCGGCAGCATCCTGTGGGCGGGTTCTCGAAACGCAAGGAACTACGATGGAAGCGAGAAAAAGAAAGACGATCACCTGCCACTGCGGTAGAGAACTCACGTGCTACGGGTTTACCAATACCTGCGAATGCGGGGCTGATTACAACATGTCCGGCCAGCTGTTGGCTTCTCGTTCGCAGTGGGGCGAAGAGACCGGAGAGACGGCGGACGACATCATCAACGCAGAAGCTGCTGGGTTTCCAGAGCTCGAATAGGGTATACCTCAAGCATGCTCACTCTCCAGGTTGCGTCCGATCTTCACCTCGAGGAACACCGCGATGGAGGGCGCACCTTCATCGACAGCATGGACCCGCTGAACGTCGACGTACTCGTTCTTCTGGGGGACATCCTCTCTGCGAGATTCGCCACGCAGACGCACGACCTCTTCGCGCGCTTGGCGGTGAAGTATCCTCGGATCTTCTACGTCCCAGGGAATCATGAGCTGTGGAAAAGCACGCCGCAGGAGGGGATGAACGTTCTGGGCGCGGCTCTCGCTCCACTGAAGAACGTCACCGTGTTCAACAACCAACTGGTCACGTTCAACGGTCACCGCTTTCTCGGGGGGCCCATGTGGTTCCCTCAGTGGAGCCCGCTGTACGACTACGCTGCGACCCAGATGCCGGATTTTCAACAGATCGTTGACTTCCACCCCTGGGTAGTGCAGGAGAACGCGAAGTTTCAGAAGCTTCTCAAGACGAATCTTTCCGCCGGAGATGTGGTGTTGACCCACTATCTTCCGTCGTACCAGAGTGTATCCCCGCGCTACAAGGGATCAGCTACCAACCCGTTTTTCGTTTGCGAGATGGACCAACTCATCCTTGACCGCCGCCCGGCGTACTGGCTACATGGGCACACTCACGACAGCTTCGATTATCAGCTTTCAGGGACTCGGATCGTCTGCAATCCGTTCGGGTATCCAAAGATGCTGAATTCGGGGTACAAAGAGAAGCTCTTGATCTCTGTCGGAGGATGAGTTACCACTGTCGAAGCAGAACAAACCCGAAGCCACAACAAGGAGTCTCAAGATGTCCGAAACCCAGACGACCACCCCCGCCCCCGCCGCTCCCCCTCCCGCAGTTGTTGCCGCCCCCGTTCCGCTGACCGCGGTCCCGGTGGATGCGCCCCCTGCCTCGGTGGAGCCGAAGGCCAAGCGGAAGTACACCAAGCGCGCTGAGAAGTGGACCAAGAAGGAAGCAGCGCCCAAGAAGAAGGCGAAGAGCACCATGAAGGCGAAGACCGTCAAGAAGGCGAAGGCGCCGAAGGCCGAGAAGAAGGCGAAGCGCGTCGCAGGAACCAAGGCCCAGGGCCAGATCCCGAAGTCGGCGATGCGATTCGCCAAGGCGACGGCGAAGGAGAAGGGCATCACGGTCGGTGCGCTCGTGGGCACCGGTGTCGTGAAGTACCTCAAGACGCTGGGCTACGACCCTGAAGCCTAAGATCGACATCTCTCAGGATACAGAGGACCCGACGCGGCAGGTGATTCTTTTCGACCCGCCCGTCGCGTCGTGGTCCTTTGCTGAGGGACGCAGTATCGATGAGCTGTGGCAGGAGCTTACTCAAGCCTCCCATCACCTGCTCTTCACCAACGCGGAAGTTCCGTTCGACGAAGACATGCAGAACCGGCTGCGGAAACGCATTCTCGGGGTCCTCTTCAACTGGACCGAGCAGAAGTGGCTGACGATCCCCGACAGCCCTTCTCTTTAGCGTCGCTCGTCTTCGTCGGGCTGCGTCGCCTTGTTGAGCGCGTACAACCCTCCCCCGGCCAACAGCAACCGACCAAGGTTGCCGTTGTTCTCGGGGGAGGCCGCGGGCGGCGGCACGTCGGGCAGCGGCTTCGTCTTGAGGCGGTTGTAGACGCCCTCGGCGAAGTCGGTCACCTGTCCTGCGCCCGGAAGGCTGACAGGCCCGTGACCGTGTTCAGCGGCCCACTGATTGACCCGATTGTGCATGTCGCCGTACTCTTTGTTCGCTGCGAGACCGATGTTGCGTGGGTCGGTGGTTGCGGGAGAGAGCCCAAGTTCCATCAGGTGCTTCTGCCACCCGGGTAGCTCTTTGCCTCGAGCCCCTTGTGCGAGTTCATTTGCCAGGAAGGCTTTCCCCGTGTCGCTGTGGCCGACAGACTCGCGAATCTTGTTGATGGCGACGTGACCAGCGATGCTGGGATCCACCAGCGCCGCGGGGACTCCCATGGCGGTTGGGATGGCCCGCTGCCACAGGGGGAGATCCTTGAACTCCGTTCCCGCCGCCGCTGTGGGCAGCATGCGATGGAACCAGCCCGCTGGCTTCTTTCCAGAGGTCTCAAGCGCTGCCGGGATGGCCCCCGCGATAGGCGCCTTGGACATGTGCTTCGACTCGCCGATGATGTTCGACGCGTGGTGAAGGTAAGCTTCCCGCTGCCCGGCGGGCATCCCAGCGATCTGTTTTGAGATAGCCTGCCCCGTGTGGTAGGGCGCCAAGTACTCCGCCCCGAGTCCTCGGCTGATGAGGCGCTGGAGCACCGGGTGCATCGTCTTGTTCTCAAGGCCGTGCGTGATGCCCGACGCCATTTGGCGCTGGGAAAGCCCCGGCGCCCACCGACGCAGACCTTTTTGAATGAGGTTTCCACCGACGTGTGAAACGGCGCCACCAATGGCCGCCTTCCCGAGCCATGGGAGCACCGCCTTCGCCCCAAGGCCCAACGCCCCGACGGTAAGCGGATCGAAAGCTCTCTTTTCCCGCATGGAGGGGATGGTGAGGTTCTTGGTTCCGTTCTTCCGCGCCGACTCGAGCCAGTCCTGCGCCCACGTCGGCGGAGGACGTGGCGTACCGTGAGCAAGCCCAAAGGCGCTCAACGCGTCGTCTTCACCGGCGAGCTTACTGTAGTACTCGTTCATGCGTCACCGTGCCCCCGCGATACTGCAAGCGGAGAAGCCTCGTTCGCTGTTTGCGTAGTATGCCGTCGGATCGGGAACCGTGAGCGCTCATTCTCTGCGCCCACGTATGCCTGACGTCCTTCTTCTCTCCGTCGGCCTTCCGTCGCATTGTGGTACACCGACCCCAGCCCAGCCCCACCAAGGCCCGCCAGGAGCGCGCCGCCTAGCCCGCTCTTCGGCGCGAACTTGGCCGCTCCCGCCGCAGCGAGAGCAGCGCCAATTGCCGGATGAAGAAGGCTACCGCGCTCAGCTTCTGCGTCCATGACAGACTCAGGGTCGAAGCCTTGGTCGAGGTACTCAAAGCCACGCTCCATGGTTCCGCGAGGAACCCACTTGCTCATGCCGGGAAGGCGCTCCTGCTGATCCTTGACCGAGATGCCCAGACCGCCCATCCCAGGGATTCCGATGCTCCCGCCGAAGTCGATGGCGAGCTTGAAGCGGTCGAGGGAGCCCTTCTTGATGCCCATCTCTCGCTGGAACATCGCCAAGTGCTCAGGGTCGAGCCCGTGCGCTGGAGGAGTAGGAGGCACTGCCGCAGGGGGCGTCGCTGCCCGCACTGCCGCGGCACGCTGGTCTACTGTAGGACCTGGAGCCCAATTCGCGTTAGGGTGGCGCAGCATCTCTTCGCGGTACTGGTGGATCTTTGCAGGCTCCCCACCGGGGTCATTCTTCGGAATGTATTCCCGCCGCTTCATCTTGGCCATGCGCTCTCCAAGATCTTGACGGGCCTGGCGCGTCTCCGCCCACGACTTAGGGCCTCGAGGACCTGTAGGCGCCGCCGCTCCCGGAGGAAGAGCCGGTGTCGCCGCTCCCGGAGGAACAGCGGGAGCTGCTGCCGCAGGCGCAGGCGCTCCACCTACTGGCTTGCTCGCGGGGGAGTTCAACCACTGCTTGAGCTGCCCCTTCCCCTGCTCAAAAGCAGCGCGCCCGATGTCTTGCATCGTGTGCCCGCCGACAATCGGAACGCCCGTGGCTGCTGCCGCCGCTGGAGCCGCCGCTGCCGCGGGAGCGGCTTTCCCCGGACCGGAAACCGCTGACTGAAGCCCAAGGGCTCCGAGACCTCCCAGCATGGCGCCGCGAGCCCCTTCACCCTCAGGGGCCATCACCGCGCCAGCCAGAGCGCCCAGGGCTGGCATCACAGCCTTCCCCCAGGCTTCTTTGGTAAGCCCGAGTTCCAGTACCGCGTCCAGGCTGCCCAGTTTGTAGGCGTCGTGCTCCATGGCAGAAGTATAGGCGCTACTCGCCCTTAGGTCCCGCCGGAACCTGCACGGAGATTTTCTCCTTGGGGCGGTCCGTGTGGCTGTGCTGGTAGCCCGCCTTGTACTTCTTCGAGGTCAACGTGGTGGCCTTGATGACCACGAATTGATGTCCCCCGGAAAGACGCCGCGTAGCCGGACTCTCATGGCACGAGGGGCATTCGGTCTCATCGTCATCACGAACGAGAGCGTCGAACTTGTGATCGCACACGGGGCAAATGAAATCGAACATCTTGAGCATTAGGTACCCTTTGGTTTGAGGCTGTCGTCGAATGTCGCACTCGGCTCGTAGGATTGATAGCAGTAGTCCTTGTCTTCGCCGATCTGCGGAACACTGGGAATTTTCGGAACAGGTACGGCGCCATGCGGCGACATGTCATCGTTGAAGAAAGCTGCCTCAACGGTTGCCAACTGTACGTCGATCTTCTCTAGCGCATCTGCGATGATGCTGCCAGCGGCATCGACGCTCGCCATCAAGTTGTTCAGCAGGGCGATAGCACTGGGTGTTGTCGCCAGCAGGACAACGCCAGAAACGAATTCGTTGTTGTCGAACTGCGGGCGATTAGGGTCAGACGTGTCGCCGAACGCAAGAACGAGATCCTTCTTGATGGCAGGTACGCCACCAGTTACTGCGAAGGAACGCTTGCTCACTGTTCCGAGATTGATGGAGCTGAACGAAGAGATAGCGGTAGCCGCAGCGGTCAGTTGCGACGCAAGGTCGCTGTAGCTTTTGATCTGCTGTTCCAGCGCCTTCGTATTTGCCTTCAACAACTCCGAGTATCCCGCCGTCGTATCGCCAAATTGTACGGCGAGAGAGGCTACCCGGTTCAGCAGATTGCCTACGGCGGGGAAAAGATCAATGACGCGCGGAGTCCGGTACCAGTCCGGCGGGACGCCTTCAATGCTTCTCGGCGTTCCATGGTTCTCTTTGGAGAGGTACACCTTTGCGACGTTGGAGAGCCGATGAAAACCAATGTCTGTTCCTCCGCCATTTCGCAGCTCGACCGAGGTGCCCAACTTTACGTGGAAGCTTACCGCGTAGTAGTACCCCACCCCCGAATCGTGCGCCCCGTCATCGAGGTAGGTGCTCTTTAGATCTACGCCCGTGTACGCCTGCACAGCGATGACTTCGGTAAGCTCATCGCCCGTCTTTTGCCCTACGCTGAGCTTGTTGCTCCCAAACAACTCTTGCGGGGTAGCGGCGGACAAGAGTGTCACGGACGTGGAGCGAATTACGGCGATCTCCGTCACCAGCGCGAAGGTTCCCAGCACGGGAATCTCAACCATGGGCTGTTGAAACGTCCACTGAAGGCGAACATCGGTAGACGTGACCACCTTCGCCTTGAGCCCCTGGGGGACTGGAATCGCAGGAGCGTCGAGAGCCGTTGGACGTCCCGGTGCCAGAAGGGAAGACATCCCACTGGTGAAGGGAAGGATCGACGCGATATTCGTAGCCCCCGCGACGATGTACATCCCCGCAGCGGCGTCGGTGTCTGAGAGAATCGGTCGGCTGCTGTCCCCCTCGTCGTCGAAGGACTCTGAGACTGATCTGACGAACCCTGCGCTCCCCCCTGTCGCCGAGAAGAGGCTGTTCAAGATGTTGGCGGTCGGGGCTGATACTTGTTCCCCTTCGAACATGGCCTGGACCCGCAACCCGTCCACGTTCGTGTGGAGCAGGGCGTTCGAGGAGAACGCTGCTTTGACGTTCTCCGGAACGATGACCAAGCTCCGCGGAGGAACGACAAGTACGTAGAGCCCTGTGTCGGACGTGAGTGACTTCACGGCGGTTTCAACGGTAGCCACAGCGGCTTTGACGGCGATCTGCGACGCACTCAAGCTCGCGACTTGGAAGAGACTCAACGCGTCAACTACCGTCTTCACCAAGGACAGCGCCGTCGATACGGTGGTCGCGACAGTCTTGAGTCCGTCTACCGCAGAGGAGACGGGACCGGGGATTTTCGGAAGCTGGAACGTTTCCCATCCCATCAGAAGATGCTCCCCGGTCTGCTGCGAACTGTGAGGTACTTCTTGCGCCAGACGCCAGGTACTTTACGTGGTAAAACCAAGGATCGATCTATCCGATCAGGGGCTAAGGGTACAAGAGGAATCACAGCCTTTCGGAGCTCCCCCAGCGGGAGAGCAGGAAGTCCAAGCGCCACAGCGCGTGCCTCTAGGGAGTGAATCCGTTGTGCTAAGCGTAGACGTTCGGCTCGCAGTCGTGTGTCCATCAGTCTCTGAGCCAAGTCAACCAGCGGGAAGTCGGTACCCCAGGTCATGATGCCCAAACTACCACGGAGAAGGGTCCCCGGAAAACCACTACCTCAAAGGGTATAAGCCGCTTGAACCACCACCACCTTAGCCGGAGGCACACCATGAGCACGGAAGTCCATAACGTCGGACCGGACTTTGTCCGAGTTGTTCACCAGCCGGGCAACGGCACGCGGTACGAAGCAATCGGGGTGAGGATGCCCGACCAGTTTCAGGACGTCGGCGGAGCGTGGCTTGTTTCATTCCCCCTGCTCGGCCTTGCGCACTACTTCCGCCCGAAGGGATTCCTCGCGGTTGGGTACGTCGCAGAGAAGTTCAAGTACGACCGAAACGGTCTAGCCGTAGGTGAAGTAGATCTGAATGAAATGACGAAGGTCATCACCACCATCACGGGTGGCACGCATAACGCGGCCACCAATGCACAGGGCTACATACCGCACCTGCGCGTCGCCCAGTAGTACGAAGAACCGATCACCATCACGGGCCTCACTCTTACGTTGAGGGACGGATGGCAAAGACACAACTGATTCTTTTCATCGAGGTGGACGAGGATGTTCTACCAAGGGGCAGCCCGTACACGGAGCTGCCCGACCAGCTGTACACCACAATTTTCGACGCCCTCCCAAATGGGGCGCTCGAGATGACGGGGATGTACCTGGCTAATCCCAAGCAGGACGCAGAGAAGGCTGTCCGCGCCCGAGCTCTGAACTACCACCACTACGCAGTTAACATCCGGGGCGAGCTGTGCGAAGAAGAAGAGTGCGAACAGCATCCAGCGAAAAACGTCATCAGTTTCCATGATCACAAACAACGAAATAGCAACCCTCCAGGGATTAACTAAGAAGAAGCCTATCGCGGTCAAGCTGGGGAAGGGGGAGACAACCCTCCTCCACGCATCGTGGTTTCTGCTCGAAATCCCAACAAAGCTGATCCTCCCAGATCTGAAATGTTGGGCAGAAGAAGCACTCCCGAACGCTCTGACGTGGCGAACGTTGATGCCTCCCGGAGAGGGAGCGTACGGACAGGCGACACGCTTCATCAACGCGGAAGATAGCGTTGCCTTGGTGAAGCTCATCGCAGATACGGGGATGGCCATCATCCACCCGTCGATCTATGAGGTCGTGATGAAGCATTTCTCGGAACCCGAGTTCCGGGTCTTCCCCGAGGAGAAGGCGCCCATCGCTATCCTTAACGAAGGTTCTCTCATCGGTGCCGCGGCACAGGTGAAGCTGTAGTGAAGCAGCGCCTCCTCATGGGGGGCGCTGTTTTTTAGGCTCCGACGAGTACGCGCTTACTCTTGATGGGCTCGATCTTGTCGTTGACCTTCGCTGAAAGCGGTCCGGTCGCAGAGGCTTGAGCAGGGCTCGAGGGACCCATCGCCGTCAGATGGACATGGCTATCCGCCCACTTGATTAGCTCCTCGAGAAGCTTCTTGAGCTCCTCGTACATGGCGACGTGATGCTCAGGCTTTGTCACCTGGAATTTGTGGCCCTTGCCTTCTTTTTGGTCTGTCACTGACCCGTCGGCCCCGAGCATAACGGAGTCGTCTTCCTTCGAGATGATGTTCACCTTCCCTTTGGAGCCTACGTAGATGTTCAAATCCCCCGCGTAGTTCACGAAGTTGATGGGCTGCTTCGGAATGGTCGTCGCTCCACTGTTGGAGTTGGCGGTGACCACTTCGTAGCCACCGTTGACCGCGTCCCACAGGATGGCGATGTTTCCGCTGTCCGGCGGAGGCAGCTTGCCGCCGCCTTCAACGGTGGTCAGAAGCTTGTTCGCGATGTGGGTCAGGCGGTCGTGCCCCACGATCTCTTTGACGTCGTTGCCCACGGTGAGCGTAGCGTTGTTGTTCACGGACGTTGTGCGGCTCGCACCGTACGTCTCCAAGACTTCCCCGCCGACCAACGTGCTCATGCCTCCGAGAACCTGGACCTCTTTGTTCTCTGCCACGTCTTCCCGAGCGGTACCTCGCGTTCCAGATGAAAAGTCGATCCCAGCGACCCCCGTCAGAGACAAACGGCCGTCGGCGCTCATGTGCAGCTCACAGAGCGTGTTGTTGTGCGGGGTCGTTACTTTCAGGCGGAAGAGGTCTCCTTCCTTCCCGGCCTCCAACCGAAGCGTCCAGTTCTCTGCGTTGGCGCCGTTCTCGGTCGACTGGTCAGCCCCGGCTTTCCAGATGAGGGACGTTTTCCCGCCGTCGTTGATGATCTCCAAGTTCCCCATTGAAGAGATGTGCCGGTAGACATTGGCCATCACCTCCACCATGTCATTCACGTTGTGGGTACGAATCTGCGCCATCGGACTCGAGTGCATGACGTTCGTACCGCCCGCCAGCACGCCGGTGTAGTTGTTGTGCTTCCCCTTGCGGATCCAGTCGTCAGCGATGACGTCAACAGGGTCGTTCGGAGCTCGTGCATCCGCCGTAGGATGCTTCTGATCGTAGACGCCATCTTCTCCGCCTACCCCGCGAACTTCGCTGATGCGAAGAGGATTCACTTCAACCGCAGAAGTCGCGGAGCCCTTCAGAACGTTCTGAATCGCTGGGAAGCCGAGTTCGTTGTGCACGACCACTTGCGTATCTCGAGGAAGGATACCTACGTCTCCGGGGTCGGCCACGAGCCGCCGAACATCGCGAACTACTCCCGCCGCGCCGTCGACCACCGAGTACATCTGGGTCTGCGGTGTGTAGTCCCAGACGGAGCAGACCCGCCACCCCAAGGGGTCCTTCTCTTGTCCGAGGAGCTGCCCTCGAGGACCAGGTCCGGCGGAAACACCCTTCGGAAGCCGCGGGTTCTTGTTCATGGGGCGGCACCATACCAAAAAACAAGCGCCCCAGGGTTTCCCCTGAGGCGCCGAGTGCCACCCTTGCAAAGAACTTACGGGAAGTTGGGCTCGTCCTGGGTAGGAACGTTGTCCGGAAGAGTCGGGCTCGTGAAATCGAGGAGGAGGTCGACCGTCTGACGGGGAACACCATCAGCCCGAGGAGCGCCGGCGATGTCGGTGATTTCCAGAGGCATGAGGCGGTCAGCGAGTCCCGAGACGTTCTCGAGAATCATGTTCTGCCCCGCGTTCGCGGACACCGCATACGAGTTGAGCATGGCGAGCTCGGCGTAGAACGACCCCACCAGGTCGTGCGACTTGTTGCGGAAGAAGCAGGCGAGCCCGAACGGGACGTAGTAGAGCTCGGAGTCCAGGTTGATGAAGAAGTTGCTGTTCGCCGACTTCGCTGCTGGGTCATCGAAGTTCTGGACCTGGATGCCTGCCTTCGCCGCATTGTGGTACAGCACGCGGAGAAGGTTGCGCCCGTTCACGAACAGGCGAGCGATGGTCCATTGCGTCTGGGCCTTGCCCGAGACGAAGAACGACCGGCCTGAGCCAATCGCCATCATCGGCTGTGTCGGCTTGGTCTGGGTGAACTGCACGCTCTGGAGCATGCCGATGGCGAGCAGCGACCCCGGAGAGGTTGTCAGCTTGCCATCGTTGATGGACGCCTTGCGCGGGGGTCCCGCCAGGACGAGCGTGTCGTCCGGGTGAGCAGCCGAGTACGCCGCGTTGTCCATTTCACGCTCGACGTACTGCTTCTGAAACTCCCAGCTCTCCGTGCCCTTTGTGATGCCGATCCCGTTTGCCATCGATGTCTCCTAGTGCTTCTTCATGAACTCGGTACCGATCAACAAACCAAGACCGGCCAGATCTGAAAGGTGTTTGGTCTTTTCCAGGGCGGGAGAGTCTTCTTCGCTGCTCAGCATTGAGTGTGCAACCGGTGCGGCGATGAGCCCAAGGCCTGCAACATTGAGGTTCCGCTTGAGGTGGTCCGGCGAGAGCAGTTGGCGCACGAGGGTGTCCGCAACGCCGCTGGCGTACTTGTTCAGCGCGTCCTGGGCACCTTGAGCGTACGCCATGCGAAACATGTTACCCCACCGTCGAGACGATGTGCTGAATCTGCTGCTCGGTCAACCCCAGGTACTCAGAGGCCTGCTTTACTGAGTAACCCTTCTGCGACAACGCTACCACCGCCCCAGCGACCTTCGCCATGTCGATGGGCGAGAAGTCCGTCTGGGTCTGGATGTTCACCGGACGGCCGAAAGTGTTGTTCTCGGCGCCCTTGATGAGGTCGTCGATGATGGAGCGCATATCGGACGAGGACTTCACTTGGGCTTTTTGCCCTTTTCCGATTTCAATGTCCGCGCTTCGATCAGCGCCTGCTGGACTCTTCGCGGCCCTTTGTCCGAACAGGTTGGCATTGGCCCGGCCCGCCGCGTACGTCTGATGGCTTGCGGGCATTTCCGCCATGGAGCCTCCGGAACGTAAAGCCGCCAGCCCTTTGGGGATACCTGCCAGCTTCTGAATCAACTGAAGCTGCGCCTCCTTCTCGTCGTCCTTCTTGTCCTTCTTTTCCTTCGTGCCTTCGTAGTGCCGCTGAGCGTGCTCACCGCGCTCAGACTCCGCCTTGCGGTGGTGCTTGATCCCTGCCTTCGTTCCCTTGTAGGCGCCGACCAGGTTTCCGATTCCGCCGCCCGCCGCAGCGCCAATGCCCCCGAGACCCGTCACCAGCGGCGCGAGCATCTCAGGGTCGATGAAGAACTTCTTGGGGCCGAGGCCGCCCCAGGAACGCTTGCGCCCCACAGACCCCGCGAGGCCCGCCAATCCGCCGAGAGCGCCACCACCAACGGCGCCTCCGACCGTGCCGAGAATCGACCCCAGGAGGTTGCCCGCGCCTGCGTGGAGGCCGCGGGACATTGACTCGTTGGTGTCGCGCCCTTCACCCTCTGCCCCGGCGGCGATGCCTGCCGCCAGAGGGCCGGAGAACGGAATCGGAAGGAACTTGGCCGCGGTCCCGATAGCGGGGGCGTACCCGTAGTCTTCACCGTCCCCAGCCAACTTGTGGATGAGGTTGTAGGTGGCCTTGTCCATGACTTACACGCTCACCAGGTGGAGGGCGATGACGTTCAGCGGAGCAGGCATCGTGACCTCGAGGTAGAGCTCGATGCGATCCGCCGAGGTCGGCGACACGTAGATGGACGTCAGCTTGCCGTCGATGAGCGGAGCCCCGATGCGCGGACGGCGACGGAGCTTGAGGTTGTCGACGCCAGCCAGCACGGAAGAGCTGATGAACCCCATGGTCTCCTCGTTGACGTTCCAGATGCCCAGGTAGTCGTCGAGGATGTCCGCGAAGAAGAGTGCCACGAAGTCGAAGTTCTTCACCATCGAGTACTCGCCCGACTGGAGCGTCGCCACGTCGGTGGTCAGCTGATGTACCACGTACGGCAGCGCCGCCGGGGTGTCCTGCTGGAACACGAACCAACCACCGTTCGAGATGTCGGTGATGTTCTTGTCGCTGAAGTACGTGTTCGAGTTGTAGATCTTCGTGATGCCCGCGATGCCCAGGTTGGTGAAGCCCTGGTGCGAGGGAAGACCCGCGGTCATGCCGCCAACGGCGCAGGCGAGGTAGTACCCCGGCTGAGTCGCAGCAGGCTGTGCCACGGTGGGCGCAGCGGGGTCGCGAGGAAGCGAACCGTCGACCAGGCCACCCACGTCGCAGAGGTCCGGCCACACGTTGACCACCCGGCGGCTGGCGATGCTCTGCGTGACCGAGATGAGCTCGTTCACCTGACCCGCCTTGTCGAGGGTCCGAGTGAGGCGGTAGGTCAGCGTGTTGGTCAAGGGGACGGCGGTGACGGGGCTGTTGCGAGAAGCACCGTGCGGAAGCTCGTTCGCCATCAGCGAAGTGCTCCGTCCGTTGTTCACAATGCGCAGCCGCTGGTTTGACACTACCGAGGCCACCACGTAGGTGTGCATCGCCGTGAAGCTCTGCTGTGCCGGATTCTGCGGCATCTCCAGCAGGTCCGTGGGGATGATGCCCGCATCCACGAAGGTTCCGTTGGGGTCGTACAGGTCGAGGAACAGCTTGGCATCCGCCATGCTGCTGTCCAGAAGAAGAATGGCCGTGAGAGGAACGCGGTCAGCGATGGTCGTCCCAACCTTGATGACCACAGAAGCATTCGCTGCGGCCTGCGCCCCGCCAGGGAGTTCTGTGTCAAGTTCGAGCTTCGTGGTGCTGAGCACCTGGGCGACGATGTAATCACCGTTTCGGCTTGTCACTGCTGCGTCAAGCGAGATGGTGAGCTTGTCGCCGGGCTGCACGTTGGCAGCGATCAGGTCAACGCCTGGAATGTCGAGCGTGTGGTGCGTCGTCGGAGCGACCTGAGCCGCCCACTCCTGCGTTCCACCAGCGTTGGCAGCCAGAATGTCCGCGGGGGACGGCTTGTCGATCACAATCTTGGTCGTTGGAAGCGCCGCCGAAGAACCCACCGCGACCCGGAACTTCTGGGGAACACCGTTGGTGAGGGCGAAGTCGGGATCCGCCAGAGCCTGGAACTCCGCCTTCAGCATGGCGAGAACCAGGATGTCCGAGCTCAGCGGGGTGACGGCGTAGATGTCCTTCCGCCCCTGGATGGAGTTCTTCATCGAGGTATAGCCAGCGAGGCTATCCGCGTTGATGCCGTAGTACTGCACGGTGGTGTTGGTGTTCTGGAGGGCGACGAACACACCGACGGCGAGCGGGTTGCGTGCGTCGATTCGACCCAGTTGACCCGTGATCTCGTTCACCGACCCCAGCGTCTTCACATCCGACAGATCCAGGCGCAGCGACCGGTAGGCGACGTAGAGCTCGCAAGAGACGATGCGCTTCTGCGCAACACCCACCGGGAGTGTTGCCAGCGCGTTCACTTGGATGCTGTTGGTGCTCGGGATGAAGGTGTAGAAGCTCGCGTCGATCTCCGACTCAGCGACCGTCCGCTCGACGCGAAACCGAGTCGTGGCCGTGGCAACCCAGCCCGTCGGAATCTCACTGTTCAGCACGAGGTTGGTCGTACCGTTGAAGTTCCCGCTTGCGTCTGTCGGACCGACGATGGTGCGGCTGATCCCAACCGACGAATTCGCGGGGTCCGTCAACACGATGGTGTCGAGCAGCTTGACACCCGCGGTGGTGAAGTTCGTCGCGGCGGACGAGACGTTGGGCGTCGAAGCCAGCGCGGTCATGTCGTTACCGAACAGGAGCTCGACTTGCGTCTTGCTGGTGAAGACACGGACGCTGGCAGCGTCGAGAACGGCGCCGATCTTGTTATTCGGAGCGTCGGAACGGACGACCGCCGAGGTGACGACAGAAACGCCAGTCGCAGCCGAGACCGGCGCAGCGCCGTAGTCCGTGGCGTTTGCCAGGCCCCACTTGATGTTGTCACGATCTTCGGGGAAGTCCTGAATCCAGTAGGCGGGACCGGCGATGAGACAGTTCAGCTCCGGCGTTGCCGGGCTGCTGCTCAGGGTCGCGAACTCTTGGAATACGAGTACTACAGGGCGCTGTGCGGCCATTGGAAGGTCTCCTGCGTCGAAAGTCGTCGCTCCCCAAGGTATAGGTGAGCGGAGGCTTGGAAACAAACGCCTCTGGTTACTTGATGTACTGCTTCAGAAGGAAAACGTCGGGGTTCGTTTCTTTGGAGTCGCGGTACCGCGCAACGATGTCCGTCAGCAGTGGGCCGATGGGCAAGGTGGTCCATCGTAGGTTGAACTGAACTTCGAACGAGATGTGCGTAGACCACTGTCCCTTGTCCCCTTCAAATGGAACCGTTTTTCCCAGAATCGGCGGGGTCATTTCATGGAGATCAAATGTGGCTCTAATCTGTTCGCGGCCAGCTAGGATGTAGAACCACACAAGGTCTCCAAGAATGGCGCTTTCGCCTTTCGCATCAGAGACGACCTCAATATCGATGGGCGCGGTTCCAAGGGCATAGAACCCCCGCAAGCCGGTCTTCAGCTGCTGCCCAACAAAGTTCCCAAGGGCCACCTTGCCCGCGGCAGTTTCACCCTTGTCGATGTAAATCGCCGGACGGAAGTTTCGAACCTCCAGATTCTCGTTGAATGAAGGTTCAATTACGATTCGCCGAGGCTCTTCCTCGGTGTTTTCTTCCGACAATTCAGGAGTGGAGTTCTCGTCCCAGACCCAGGACAGGCCATTGCGGGGACGAAACCTCTCACGCACGATTTCGGTGAACAGCGCGATGATGGCGAGCGGAGAACCTACAGCGATGTCGGCTTGCTGCCCCGCGATTCGGGGAACCGCTTGATTCTTGTTGTCGATGGTCCCCATGCCGTCACTCTAGAACAACGGCGGAATCCGCGCTGGGTCAACTACGAGCCGGTACTCCACCGAACTACGCGCCAACTCACTCACCTCGAGCTTTTGGTGCACGCCGACCGTCCTGAGCTCCGTCTGGAGAACTGCCTTCACGATGAAGCGCTTGTTGTCCTTCAGGAATACGAGGATGTCGTCGGGCTCAACCTTGGGAGCGTCCAGGATGGTTACCTGCGTGGGGCGGTACTCCGCGACACCTTGCGGTGCGATCTGTTTCGCGCTGGGGATGGTGCCTCGGCGCCCGAGGGTCAGGAGAGGCGCGAAGTAGCCCGGAGAGAAGCCTGTCCCAAAGCACGTTGAGCAGTTTGCCCGCGTAACTGTCTTGGTCGTCTTGTCCCAGCACTTCACGCAGCGGGGGCCCCAGTGCATCCGCTTCACGACGGCGATTTCAACGCCATTGAGCTTCTTGAAGGTCAGGCTCTCATCGCGAAGGATCTTCTGCTTCAGAAGTCGCTGCGGCCCTGCGAGGCGGGGCTCAACGACGGAGACAACTTCGACGGAGTAATCTCGTCCCGACGGAGGAGTGACCACGACGCGGTAAAAGATGCCCCGCGTCAAAGAGAGCTGGTTGATCGCCCCTGCGTCCTGCGTCGATGTTGTCGGCAGAACGTCGCTGTAGTTGTAGATATCCACCCCGCCCATGAGCAGAGGCTCCCAAGGACCTTCGGGACTCCCCGAGCGATACACGTCGAAACAGTAGGAGCCAATCTCCGTGGGGTTGATGAGATCCCACTGGAAGAAGACCCCTCTTGGGAAGAGAGGAAGCAGTCGCGTGATTTCAACGGTCAGCGCCATTAGGGAGGGACCCCCGACCCAGCCCCACCGGACCCAACGCTCGCCTGCCCTGCGTCATTGAGTAGATCGCTCGGCTTCGTCGTGCTCAGGGCGTCGAACGCCTTGCTGACGGTGCGGCTCGGGCGCCCAGACTCATTGAACGTCGTTCCATAGGTACGGCGCCCGTTGTCGGACGACACAACGTCCTTCTTGACCGGACGAGCTGTGAGCTCGAAGTTGAAATCCGCCAGCTTGAACGCCGCCACCGCAGCGCGGATCCCGCTTTGGTAGGCGAGCTTGTTCACTTGCCCCCGCCTGACGTAGCGACGACTTGATTAGCCAGCCCTCCCGCTGTCGCGTTGGCCACCGCCGCGGCGGGAACGGTTCCCGTAGAAGGAACGATGCCACCAAGCGTCGCGCTTGTGCTCGGCGCTCCTCCAGGTCCTCCAGCGGATGACGACGCGCTGCTGGACGAACTTCCGGCGACGGCGGGGGGCGCTGTCTTCGTCATGCTCGCCGTCTCCGTGGAGTTGTTTGACCCAACGGTAGACGGCGCTGTGTTCGCTCGCGTGAACCCTGTCCGAGGAGGCTTCGTCGGAGAATACGGACCTCCGGCGATCTTCTCCAAGTCGAACACCGCCATCGCGGCGGCCATACCGCTTCGATAGGCGAGCTTGTTCATTTCGCTACTCCCCCCGTCGTTGCTGGGTTCGCAGCGGCGGCGGTCGGAGGCGCTGAGATCGTTGCTCCCTGGGTCTGTGTCTTCCCCATGCCCGCCACGGTCGCCGTGCCTGGGACGCCGGTACCAAGCACAGGGGAAGTGGGCAACGCCTGGTTCGGCGGGCCCGGTTTCATCGTCGCCGCCGGTGTTCCAGGGACTGTGGTCCCGATGGGAGGAACAGCGCTGAGTCCGCCTGCTGTTGGCAGTTGCGGAGCGCCACCAACACCGGGCAGCGCGGAGAACTTCTCGAGGGCGGCTCGAGTACCTTGGTGATACGCCATTTCGCTAAGAGTCACGTTGTCCGCCCGTCGTATCGGAGGTGAAACGCTTGGTGGGCGTCCCTCCTTGAAGGATAGGATTGTTCCTACCACCAGGGTCCGTGAAGGTCGACGTCTGCCCCAGCGCAGCGTTGGCGGCGAACCCCCGCGAGACATTCTGTGCGCTGTCCCGGTGATGCGTTGTCGCCACCGGGGACCCAGAGTCCCGAATAGACGAGGCCCCCGCTGGAGCAGCGGACGCTGCTCCGCCGAACTTGGTGAAGGCGTCACGGCGTCCCATGAGGTAAGCCATCTTTTCGATCTTCTTCAACTTCCGGTAGTACGACGGATCCTCGGTGAGGTGGTCCATCGCAATCTCTTCAGCGACTTCCTCTTCCGAGGTGTGTTCCTTCTCGACCTTCGCGCCTGCGTCAAGCTTCTTCTCAGGAAAAGACTCCTCCGACTTCCCCGAAGCCAGACCCCCAGGAATCTTGTCCTTGTGCGTACTCATGATGAGTGAAAGAACCTCGAGACGTTGCGGTAGCCGGAGCCGAGCGACCCGTAGCAGCTCTCCATGTTCCTAGAGATCTTGAAGTTCTTGGCCTTCTCTTCGAACTCTTGCTTGCACATCTGAGCGAGAGTTAGGTACTGCTGCTGTTTGTCGTCGAGCCCGATGGGCTGGATGTCGCCGTCCTGGTAGGTCACCTGGTTCCGCGTCTGCCGGAACGCCTCACTCAGCGACAAGAACTCAGCTACGCCAATCAGCATGATCCACGAGTTGATGGCGTCCACCGGGTCACTTGACGGCGGCGTCATCACATTGAACCGAGAAGCCGTGAACTTGATGGCCCGCTGGAGCTCTGAGTCCGAGAACTGCGGGAGGTCGAACATGATGTTGTACGACCCCGTGTTGGGGATCTGTCCAGCGATGTCGCGCAAGAAACCGCGGACGTCGTCCTGGGTGATGACCAGCGTGGTTGTCGGAGTCGCGGTTACAGGCATGTTCGTTTACCCCATGAACCCGCGAGCGGTTGTAGCCCAAACACGAGCCTTCATCGCGGCCGTCGCCCCAGTGGTGATGAGCTGAACGGCCTGCTTCGGCCCAAGAACAACGTGCTGGAGCGCAAGATTCAGCGAAACCCCAGTGCCCGTGGTAAAAAGAAGCGTCTCCCCAGGGATCACCGCGCCTGCGTCATCGAAGTTGATGAGGTTCACCGTGTATGTGACGGAGCCGCCGAAGTCCGCCAAGATGTTATGCACCATGACGGGTTCAATCTGCTCGAAGTCAAACAATCCACCTTTGACGTCGGTGGCGTACTTATTCATCCCGTTCCCCGCAGTCAGCGCAGAGGTTGACCTTGCCCCGTTGAACTGGGATCCTGCGGTGATCAATTGTTGAATGCCTACGGGGCTTGTGCCTGCGGCGAGAAGAAGAGCCATGGTGCCTCCTAGATAGTGACTTCGACTTTGTCAGGGCCGTACAGCCCCTCTTTAGCGAATTGTACGACGTAGGTGAAGCCAGTCGTGAGACTGATCGGGTTCACCCAGTTGCCTTGAACGTTTGTCATCGTCACAGCCAGAGGAGTGTCAGTCAGCCCCTGGTCGAACGCGCTCTTGTAGTAGACCCGCACGACAGCGGCCTCAACGGGGATGCCACCGGCCGTCTGGTACCGCAAGCTGCCGGGAGTCGGCGTGTTGTGGTCCACCTTGACAACATTGGGGATCGATGGGGCGGTGTTGACCGCTTGAAACGGCGTAGACGGAACGCTGTACTGCGCCACCGTATCGATAGCGATCAGTCGGTAGTACTTAGTCGTGTCACCGGTCGCGTCGAGGTAGAAGAATGTCGACGTCAGCGCGTCCCAGGCGGGGCCGGGAATTGTGTGAACGACGTTGACCAGGAGGACCCACGGAGCTCCGGTCAAGTTGTCGGCGCGCTCGAGGTTGTAGGAAGCGATATCCGCTTCTGTACTCGCAGCCCAATTGACCTTGATGCCCATTACACGTCCTCAGCCGTTCCACCACCAGGTGCTTTCGGAGGCGGATTGGGGGTTTGGTCCACCGCCGAACCCTTGGGCGCAACAGGCACAGGGTTCTCTAGTGTAGCCTTTCCGGTCGGCGGACGAGGGTTTGGATTCAAAGGAGAAGCGACCGCGGCGCCTCTTGGGGGGAGAGGTACCGGGTTCGCGAGACTTGCTTTTCCGCTGGGAGCTTTCGGAGGAGGGTCAAACATGCCCGACCCGTCGGGCGGAAGAAGATCATTGGGGCAGTCATCGTGCAGGTACGCCTGCGTCGCAAAGTAGAGGGTCATAGGACACGGTCGATCTTGAAGAGGTTGTTCCTGCCCTGCCCATCGTACGTTGCAGAGATGTACCACTCAAACAGGAGGCCAGTGACTCCTGCCAGCGCCGCGTTGGCCGCAGAGTTGTAGCCTCGCAGACGCGACGTAAGAAGACGCTTGGCGCCGTCGTACGTTTGCTGGTCGAGAACGGTGTTCTCATGCTCGAGGGCCAGCAGGCGCAGGATGTTGGTCTTGTCGGAGTTGACCTCGACCGTCTCACCTTGCTGCGGATAGTCGTAGGCCACCGTGATGTAGCCCGGGTCAGTGAAGAACTCGTAGATCGCGGAGTAGTAGCCCTCCGTCGTAGGCGTCCAGTTTACCGAGTACAGCCCCTTCATGATGTGCAGCGGATACAGAGTCGCTGCTACGGTGAGGGTCGGAGTGAGAACGGTGACGCGGACAAACAACCCCGTGTTCCCGTCATTGGCGAGAGCTTGGAGCGGTACCGGTTCGTTGAGCGTCGCTCGTAGGAGCATGAACCATCAGTTTAGCTTGGAGGGAGAAGTTTGCTGCCATCTTTGGCAAGGAGATTTCGGAGGTCCCAGGGGTCAGCGGCTTCGGGGTCCAACTTTTCCATGCCCGGGTACCACACTTCAGCGCAGGAGCGGATGACCGACTCACTGCAGTACACGATGTTGACGCTGTGTACGGGGTTGCGCCATTTGTGCTTCAACCACTGGCCAACTTTCACGACGATGTTCCCCAGAAGGCCAGAGTAGTCGTACGGAGTCCCAAGCCACTGCGCTGCGATGGGCACTGCGCCGTCGATGCTCGTCGCGGGCTGGTACACCTCGATGATGTGGTTTTCCCGCTTGAAGAGATCGTACCCGACCGCCCGGAAGCCGGTGGTGTGGGCGTCGAGCACCATGTCCTGTTTGAGCTCTGCGCTGTAGTAGAGCAACCAGGCGTGGCTCGCCTTGGCTTTGGTGACGGCCATGATGACTCTGGAGATGAGGCCCCAGAAACCTTTGGCTCGAGAGAAACCGATGCGGGTGTTCATTTTTTAGCCTTGTAGTCTTGTACGGCCTTCTTGAAGTCAGGAGGCGCGGCGAGCTTCACTTGTGCCTTGGGCTCTGGGGGGCGCACAGGAACAGCCGGGCGAAGAGTCGGAGGAAGCGTTGCTTCAACCCGAACACGGTCACTCGCGTCCAGTTTTCCTTCGATCTTCGCGAGCTGAATCGCCTGCTGGTAGGATGCTTCCTGGAGCTCCTTCACCACTCCCTGCATGGTGACGTACGCTACCTCGGCGCGGATCTTCGCTTCGTTGGAGTCTGAGCGAGCCGCGAGATACGTGAAGAGAGACGGAAGAACGACGCCGAGGAAAGCGAGAAGTACTTTCACTTGTGGTTTCATTTCTTAGCCTCTCTCCAGTGATCGAACCCGTAGAACGCTACCCCAAGGCCAATGACGACGGTCAGGGGGTCTGAGACCCAAGCATTCCACCACGCTTCAGGGGACAGCCAGACATCTGGCCACTTCTTGGCGGCGAAGATCTCAAAGACTTCCCAAAGAAGCGCCGTGCTCATACAGAGCATTGAAAAGATGGCTCGATTGAGCTTCACCGCGGCGATGGTGCTCCCAGTTACCAGCCAGAAGCTGAGGTGCATCAGAAACCAGTAATCGAAGAATGCGTATCCCGCCGCGCCGATGAGCCAGTCCATAGCTACTCCGATCTCTCAAGAAGAGTCTTGAGCATGCCTTCGATGCTCTTGAAGTGGTCTTTCTCTTTGGACTCTTTCCCTTCAAGCGTCTTGGTGAGCTTGTGCATCTCGACTTGGAGCTCCATCACCAGCTTCTCGGTGCGGCTTGCGCGAGCTTCAACCATGGGCTCAATCCTCGCTAGTTGCGATTCCAAGGCCGCGGCTCTCGCCTGCAGAATACTGATCTGCTCTCGCAACGCTACGAGGTCACTCTGAAACTTGTGTTTCAGGTCTTGGAGATCGTCGTGGGTCACCATTGTCTGAACATCTTCGTCGCTCATACAGATTTTCTCCGCGCCACGAGAAGATCTACTCCGAGGCGGAGAGTCTTGTTGGCATCTACGTTGTCAATAGTCACCCGCATCTTCCACTCCGGAAGAATCCACTTCGGCTTGATGGCGGGGGCAATCATGTCCCGCTGAGCAGTTGGCAGAAACAGGTGCAGCTTGGCGAAGGTCGCCAGCTTCAGCGGGATGTCGAACAGGTTGTACTTCCCGACTCCCGGCATGGGCGACATCACGCCCTTCCCAATCCAGGGCTCCGAGTAGTTCCACTGCCCGTTGGTGGCGTTCGTCTCGTCGTGGTTCGCCGGAATCGGAATCGGGACGTCGAGGTCCTTGGCCCCATCGCCCGCCGCGGGAACGATGACGTTGAACCCCAGGCCCGTCGGGACGACGTTGCAGTTGCCTGTCCCAGGAGAGGCAGGCTCTTTCACCGTGGACGCAGCCGCGTGCAGCTCCATGCTGACGCTGCTTCCCCAGCTTCCGCCGTCCCAGTCAACGTGCCCGCCTGCGAGGAAGAGCCCGTCGAGGAAGTTCATGTCGATGGACGCAGTACCGACGCCTGCCTTCTCCACCGCGAGCAGTGCCCCACCGAACCGCGTAGGCGGAGAAAGCAGGTCAGAGCTACCCGTGAAATTGAGCAGTACCTCACCGGGGAAGCTGTTGGGCAGCACGAAGGGCTTGCCATCGGCTGCGATGGGGGCGGCGATCTCCGGCAAGTGGCCGACCATGCTCATATCTTCACCCCTTGAAAGTGTGCCTCAGCGAAGTCGAACGTCGTGAGGTTGTCCCGCACCGTCAGCCGCAAGAAGTCAGGCTGGGCGAACGTCCCACTCCTGAAGAGACGCAGACTTGTGGGCAAGTGAACGCGGGCTCGAAAGAAGTTAACCGTCCCCGCCACGATCTCAAAGTCGTCACAGATTTCCACGATGTCCCGAGTCCGTCGCATGTTCTGCCACGTCACCGTCTGGTCCCCCGCCTTCACCTCCAACAGTAGGCCATTCGTCAGCGTGGCGAGGCCGCTGCGCACGAAGTTGTTGCCAAAGGCAAAGGCCGTCCCATCCTCAAACAGCAGGGACAGCGCATTCACCTCGATGTCGTAGTTGGCAGGTGGGTTGTACTCGAACACCACCGGAGTCACGCTGCCGTTTACCGCCATGTTGGCGCTGCCGCCGTTCTTGATGGCGTTGGCGAGAATGAGCGACGGAACGTCGTCAATCGAACGGTTGGAGTAAGGTTCGAAGTTGGCTGCGAAGTCCGCCTTGTCCGCATCGTTCTGCGCCTGAGAGTAGCCTCCAGCCACAACGGCAGCAGGGACAACCCCTTTCCAAAGCGTGCAGGTGCACACCTCCGGGTGGTCGTACCCGTAGATGACGTAGACCTCCGCGTCCTCTTCGTACTGAACCTTGAGCGACTTCGAGAACACGAGGGGCTTGAACCAGCTCCAAGTGCCAGACCGCTGGGGGAGTTCTCCGAACGAAATCATACTGGGGTCTCCGACCAGTCGAACGCCGCCGAGAGCGTCGTGTTGTTCACTCCCGGCGTGAGGTAGGCCGTGACCCGAGCGAAGCCAATGACGACCGGGTTGTACTGGAAGGAGCGCTCAAACGTTCCGATGACAAGAAGAACATCACCAACAAATGCCTCCACTGAGTTCGGAAGAAGTGGGTACGCGGCGGACATGAAGGCGCGGCAGTTGGTTGCCGACCCGCCGGAGTGAATGCCCACCTCAAGCGTTGCCAGCGCCGCCTTCCATCCTGCCGCGACGTAGTGGTGGGCCCAGAGGGTCCGGTTGTCTCCTCGGCCCGCGACAACCGTTGCGTACCCGATTGAACCGACGGTTCCGCCTGCTCCACCAGTGCTTCCGTACAAAGTGACAGTACCTGCGTTCGAGCCCAGAGCGCCTGCGGTCACCACTTCCAGCGACTCGATGAATCGAATGTTAGTAGCCACGGTGTTCACGGGGGTCGTCCCGTTGAGAGTCACCGTCTCAGTGAAGGGCCCGGCACCAGTCGAGTCGAAGTAGGTAACCTTGACGGTGCGGGCACCTGTTCCTGCGGAAGCGTCATTGGCGGATGACGAAGCAAAAGACCTCTGCGCTGCCGCAGTTGGCTCTGTGTACGGCGTGGCCTGCATCACCTGTAGGACTCCGGCCGTGCCGCCGCCGAGGGATAGATATGCCGCAGACACTCCCGTTCGGCCGACAGGAGGAGAGAACGTAATCGACATCGCGGGCTGGTCGGACGCCATAGTCACCGGCACCGAGGCCGTACTCGACTTCTGGCCTACGGTTGGTGCGACACTTCCGAGCCACGAGCCAATGTTGGTGTCGAGGCGACTCCCGACGAGCGCCGGAGGAAGCTGGGGTGTATCCACCGTCAGCGAGCCGCCGTTGTCGTCCACCGAGACGACACCAGTTGAGTCGTTGGCGATGGTGACCCGGAGTGCCGTCGCCTCTGAACCGCCGCCTGTCGTCGAGAGCGGGGCCGGAACGGAGAGCACGTCCACGTCGCCGATGTTGTTTGTCCCGGCAGGAAGCGGGGCACCAACAGTCACGTCAAGCCTACCTCCGACAAGCGCGGCCGGGAGCTGAGGCGTGTCAATCGTGAGGGAGCCACCGTTGTCAGTGATCGGCCAGGGCCCCGTCCCCGCATTCGCGGTCACCGTTCCGTCGACCGTCAGGCTTCCGCCGTTGTCATTCACTGGCTGGACTGCCGGGAGGTTCGAGACAGAGACGGACCCATCCACCGTCAGTGAGCCACCGTTGTCTGAGACGGGCTGCACCGTCTCCCCGGTTGGGTCCACGCGCAACGGGTCCGTGGCCGTGCCGACCTCGACACTGCTCGTGTTGTGCAGGATGGCTGCCGGCGAGTCGCTCATGTGATCGACCTCGTTCTACCAGTCTCGAAGACCCCTGAGTACGAGATGGCGTCCGTCACCGTGACAAGTACCGTGGTGCCGTCGGCCGCGTACATCTTCCACTCAATGGCAGTCGGGTTCACGCCAGTCCAGGTCGTGTTCTTCTCCACCAGCTTGGTTGCGTCCGCGCGCTTCCAGAGCACCTGCGTCGGGAACACCGACCCCGTCACTGTCTTGGTGGCCCCCGTCGCGAACCCCTCCGCGGGCCCCTCATCGATGAAGTGAATCAGCTGCAGCAGCGTCTTGTGCTGGGCTTCTGAAAGCCCAGTACCGGTCAGCCCCTTCTCGACGCCTTCCTCAAAGAAGCGAAAGCCGATCCCCGCGACGTAACGGAGTTGCCCGTTTGCCGTAGGAGCGGCTGCGGACTCGAGGTTGACCCCCTCTTCATCAGATACGCCTGGAGATCTATCGGGAGTGAGCGGCACGCGGCTTCCTCCCGCCGCGCCGTTTCGGAGATTCGTCAACCTCCGGCACGGCTACCTCCGGCTGCGCGGTAACCGGGGCGGGCGGTGGAAGATCCTCTGCGAGGCGTAGCTCCTTGATGCTTACTGGGGCTGTTCCGGAGACCCGATCTCGCGCGTTTTCAGCCGGTGGAGAGCTCTCCGCCAGGCGTATGGCCTCGACCTTAGCTCTCTCCTTGTCGACGATGTCTTTCAGCAGTTCGACAGTCTGTGCGAACCCCTGCACTTTTCCCGTCTGGGCGATTCTGAGATTCCCGGCGTTTTGCGCGGAGTTGTTCAGCGCGTGAACGCCACGAAGAACGAAACGCTTCGCGACTTCGGCGGTAGGAAGGTCGATCTTCCCCTCCTCTACGTCCTTGTCGATGAAGCCGAGTAGCGCCTCCACGATCTTAGCGCCTTCCGACAGACCGGCTTGGCGCCCCTCCAGCAGGGACAGCTCTTTCTTCGCTGCCTCAAGAGCGTCCTCAACCCGAACACCGACTTCGTTGGTGACCAACTGCTTCAGCTCGGATTTGAGGACGCTCATGGGGCACCTTCTACCTCAAGAGTTAGGCGTAGGGAATGACGCAAAGAACGTCGCCAACCTTGACCTTGAACTCGAACTTGATTTTAGCCGGGGCGGTGATGCTGGTGCCCGGGTAGTAGTCGTTGTTCGCAGAGATATCTGCCCCAGGACGGAGCAGGTTGCCGTTGAGGAACACATCGTAGTCGGTCAAGTAGTTGCCGAGGCTCATGTCCGGCAGGGCCGTGTCGAGGTTGCTGTCCGCGAGGCTCACGTCCAGGTCCTCGTTCGTGTTGACGGTGACGTTCGCGTACACCTTGGGGTTGCGCTCATCGCCCTGCACGATGGCGTTGAGCAGCGAGACCTCGCCGTACTTCGCCTCGAAGGCGTCCCACTCCGCCGTGGTGTCGGACAGCTTGATGCCGTTCGTTTGCGCCCACGTCGAGCCGGTCTGGTTGCCGTCGTCGAGGAACAACTCACCAGCGCCGAGAACCCGGAGGTCGTCCGTTCCGGTGGTCTCGATGACGCCTGCGTTGACGCCGACGTCGATGCGGGTGCCCGCTGTGTCCGTCCGGATGCCTTCGGCGAAGTCGTTGACGACCGCGTCCACGTTGAACGTGTCCACAGCAGCAGCGATGTTGACTTCGCTGGTGCCGCCCGCGCTGCCTTCGGTGATGGCGAAGAGGTCCGCCTGAAGGTCATCCCGGATCTTCCAGATGAGCCCCGCGCCCTCAAGATCGAGGGTGGCGTGCGTCACGAGGTCAACCGGGGTGGTGCCCTGATTGTCGTAGGCCACCTGCCGGGTGACAGTGGTTCCAGCCGGAACGTCCAACTCAGAACCGCGCAGGAAGTCCTGCTCGTTCAGGTCTTCGAGGGCCTTGCGCTCAGTGGCCGTGTAGTGGATGAACATCCCCGAGATGTCGCTCGCAGGAACCGCTTCGAGCGCCATGCCCGACGACGTCAGGCGCACGTAGCTGAGTTGCATCCGGTTCGGGGTCGTGATGGTGACAGTGCTGCCGTCGGTCGAAGACTCGCTCTGGCCCAAGGCGTAGACTCGACGACTGCCCGAGACAACCGGGTCGTGCGTCACGGAGTCCACCACCATGTACAGGTTCTTCGGGCTGATGGCGGAGGAGCCCGACACAGCACTGAGCGCGTGCGCCCCGAACGTCCCGCCGTGCGTAGCCGCCACTGTTCCGCGAGTCGTCACCGCCCCGATAGCCAGCGTCGTGTTCGACGGAAGCTCAGAGGCGCTGGTGAGGATAGAGACGTTGGTCGCGACGCCACCGGTCAGAGTGACAGCGCCGAACGAGGCGTTGGCGGTCACCGACGTAGTCGCGACGGTGTTGCCAGCCGTTCCGCCCTGATGCGCGGTGACAACCAGCGTGGTAGCGGTGTCGGCGGCGAACGCCAGCGTGTTGGGCAGAGTGCCAGTGCCGTAGTTGGTGCCCGCGATGCCGTCGCCGTTGATGGCGCGACGCAGGTTCTCCAACGTCTGGGCCGTGGTGCCCGAGGCGTCGATGTTGTTGGCCGCGTTCACGAAGGGCGACGTGAGGGTGTACGTCTGCGCGCCGACGGTGACCGTCTCGTTGTTGACGAAGACGCCGGTCGTGGTCAGCGTCCCCGTGGCCTGCGTGCCGACGTGGACATCGCCCATCGTGTGGACTTCGACGAGGACGCGCTTGCGCTCCAATTCGTGGAGGTCGGTGTTCAGGTTGGTGATGCCGCGCTTCGTGCCGGGGTCGAGGGTGACGGGGACGTTGATGTCGTTGAACCAGTCGCCCGCGTTGTCCGCGAAGAGAAACCGCTTCGACTGGGAGCGCAGCGCGTTGAGGTCACCCTCAACCGTGGTCTGCGCGGACTCCAGCGTTGACCCTACGGCCAGCGTGTCGTCGTAGAGATCGGAATTGCGTACTTGCGTGTCTTGACGAATGAACGTTCGTGCCATGGTGTGCTCTCCTGCGCTGGGCTACTGCGTAAAGTCGTGGGTTACTCGCCCCGCAGGGCGCGTCCTCTTAGGTATTTGAAAGCTTCGAAGAACCTTGAATGGTCCGACGTAGTATAGGCCGTTTCTTGCGAAAGGCCCTCCTGCGGGGTCAGCTTGAACAGGAACACCGCGCGCCCTTTGCTCTTGGACTGAATGCCAGTGAGCTCCGCCCCCTTGATCATGAGGAAGCAGGCCAGGCCTATCTTGTCCGTGGAGAAGACGCTGGTAGTCATCGGAGGTAGTCCACCAAAACATGGTCGTTGGTTCTGGGGGCGAGAACGAAGACGCAGGTGACCGGCGGGACCAGGATGTAGTCGTTGGTCAGTTTCTGCCGAACGCCGTTGAGGTACAGCCGGACAGAGTTCGCCCGGTAGGGGTTGGCGGTGGTGAACGCCGCATTGACACCGTTGACGAACCCACCCGGCACCTCGCCGTAGACCTCCGTACTTCTGGACGGGCCAGTAACAATCATTCGCGTGCCCCAAATAGAAAGAGGGCGCCTGGCAACCGACCAGACGCCCTCTAACTATAGCTCAGCCGCCCTTACGGGAAGGTGATTGACTGAACCGAGAGACGGTTACCAATGCCGATGCCGGGCGCCGCGTACGTCCAGAAGGTGATGGTGTCAGCCTCCTGCTTGATGTACAGCGTCGCGTCCTGGAGCAGGAAGAAGTTGCCCAGGTAGTTCTCGGGCGCGTAGATGTACGCCTTCTTCGGGTCGTGGATGGTCGACTTGATCGTGGTGATCACAGGGAAGCCCCAGAGCTTCTCCTCGTTCTCCACGCCTTCGTCGTAGTGCCGCGACGCGATGTCGTTACCGACGCTGGTCGCCACCAGGTCCAGAGCCTCGTAGTACAGGCCCTTGGTCATGGTCATCTTGCCGATGGGGCGACGACGGCCGACCATCTTCTGGAAGCCCGCCTTGAAGGCGCTCGAGTTGAAGCCGGTGGCGCCGACATTCTGCTCGCTGGGGTTCAGCGCGATGAGCGCGTCGACGGTCTCCTGCCACTTCTTGTCTTCTTGGTCCGCCATGTCCTTCACAGAGTTGTCCGAAAGCATCTTCCGGATGTCGTTCTGGTAGGTCATCAGCTGGAACTTCGACTTGGTGAAGTGCTGGCTTTCCGTCTTGCCGAAGAAGACCGAGTAGCGCGGTCCCTTGAACCAGGTCCGAGGACCTGCTCCCTGGAACTGCACGAAGGTGGCCACCGACTTGGGCTCCTTCTCCACGATCTTCTTGGGCTCATCCGTGTTCTCGTCACGGTCGATCTCGTCATCCTGGAGCAGGACGGGCGTGAGAATCTCACGCGCGTACGACTCCTGGCGAACGAACTCGCGAATGAACGCTGAGCCCTCGGCTGCTGCTTCCTTGATCCGCCCATCCTCGATCTTCTTGACGAAGTTCGAGTTTACGAACTGGGCGGAGACTTGCTGCGTTTCGGTCTTGTAAGCCATGTATCAGTCTCCTCCAACATGTTCCGGGCGAATCCCGGCATCAGCGTGAATGTTGCGTGGTACTATCTTAGAGTCCCGCGCCCTGCGGCACAATCACCTGCAGAACGCCGTTCACTGCGTCGAGACCAGCCGGACCAACAACGCCGAAGAGCTGGTCGTTCGCGGTCGCCCGGTGAACCTTACCGGCTTTGAACGTCACGAGCCAGCCCGGCTGATTGAGCGCGCCGGACGCGACGTCATACTGATCGGTCAGCATGGTAAACCCACCGTGCAGCACGGTCAGCTTCTGGACGAACGCGCCCGAGAAGTCCTTATTGCCGTCGATGGTCACGAAGACCATCTGCGCGTTGAGGCGGTTCGCCACAACGTCGAGCGTTCCCGCGGGAACCGCGAAGCCGCTTGAATCCATGGCGACGATGGTGCCGGCCGGGATGGAACCCGCGACAGGGGTGCCCTCCGAGTTCAGCGTCATGCCACCAGGGACCGTGAGAACTTGCGCCAGGGCCGCCAGCGCTACCGGGTTGTCTACAGAAACGATGTCGAACTTCGAGTTGAGGATGCTCATTGCGTGTCTCCCTGCTTTCTATCGCCTGGTGGCGTTAGGAATTGATGTAGGTACCAAACCGCTCCCAAGCAGCATCCGCTGCCTCTTTCCTGTTCGTCGGCTGTTTCTGCGCTGACTTCTCGCTGGATCTGCCAAGGCTTTCGACGCCGGAGCTGCCCGCCGTCTTCTCCAACAGCTGCTTCACGGTGGACAGCACGTCTTCCCCGGAAGAAGAGAGCTTGTCGAATACCTCAGACGGGATCTCTTCGCCAGTCGCTTCCGTGTACTTGTCGGCGACGCTCTTCAGCGCGGCCTCATGCGCCGTCTTCACCGCAGCGGCTTTCTCAGACTCCTGGCCGTCGATGACCTTGGCGGTCTCCTCGATAACAGCAGCAACTTTCAGAAGAAACTCAGCGGACATGGGCGCTCACCTTTTCCCGGAGGAGATTCAGAGCCGCGGCGGCCTTGAGGGTCTGCCCACAGCGCAGCATCGTTTCGGCCTCAACCGAAGCAGCCTTCTCCCGAAGGAGTACAGCCAGCTTTTTGAGATTCTCAGACGTCATAGTCTTTCCGAAAGCGAGCCAAGTCAGTGTAGGTGATTTTCGACGACCCTGCGATCCGCAACTGCGCTGCCAACTTCTGAAGCAAGTTTCCCGTTTCCGTCTGCATCGGTTGACTACTGGTATAGGCCACGTCAGCCTGTTTCACCAACTGCTCCTTCTCAACCGTGTGCATGACGGACGCCGCCAGCTGACTCAGACTCTTCATTTGGGAGGCCTCCACGCACCGGTGAGAACCCCTGCGAGGAGCTCCTCACCGTTTGCGCTTGCGATCTTGACAGTCTCAGCGCGCACAGACGCCGGCAAATTGGCTTCCGCCAACTTGAACAGCTCCGCGTATGTGTTGCGAGTGACGGCGTCGTACATGGTCGTTAGCGCTTGGAGAGCGAAGCGTCGATGATCTGCGCGGTGACCGCAGCGGCCTTCATAAACTCGAGCGAGGCGGTCTTGTGGATCGTCTCGACCGTGTCGTTATAGCCCTGGATGTACGAATCCTCGGCCTGCTTCTCGAGGTCGGCGGTCGCCTTCTCGTAGCCAAGCTGAGCCGCCTGCTTCACGAGCTCCGGATTCTGCTCCGCGAACTTGCCGAAGTCGGCGTTGCCTGGAATGGCCTGCGCCACCGGAGAACCGGCGACCATCGTCGCCGCGGTCTTGTTCCACTCGTTCAGACGAGCAACAGCGGCATCAGCGAAGGCGGTGCCCAGAAGCTGAGCCTCCTTCGTAGCTGCTTCCTTCTCCGCGCCAGCGAGCTCCTGGGCGACCTTCATCACGTCGTCAACGGGCGACCTCTCCAGAGCGGCGGACGCAGTCTTCTCCGCGGGCTGAAGCGCCTCGTGCAGCGCGGCCACGAGCGGATTCGCAGAGGCTGTCTTCTCCACGATGGCGGCAGAGGGGGCACTCGCCGTCTTCTCAGCGGCCTGCGACTCCCGGATACCCTGCAGAATTCTGTCGATCTTCATGTGTGAGCCCTCAGTTGCTAGAAGTCTAGGAGACCCCTGGTGGAAAAACAAACAACTACCGTAGTACCGCGCTGCCGATTTTTTCAACGACCTCGTCGATGTCGATATCCGGGGATGTCACGCTGTCGGTCGCTGCCCTCGACCCGAGGTCCTCTGCGTACTCTGAAAACTTCTTCATCCCGCCGTACACACCCAAAGCTCCCAGGACTCCTAGCATAGGATTCTCCGAGGCGTACTCCCCGAGACGATCCAGCACGCGACGATGCAGCGGAGCGTGGGGAGAATGTACGTCGTGCCCTCGGCGCAGGCGAGAGTCGTAATCGTGCCCCAGCGCCGTCACGAGAGCCGCGGACCCCAAGAGAGGCAGCGCAGCGTCGTTCCCCTCTTTCCGCATCTCCGTCAACGTCGGAATGGGGAAACCTTCGTCTGTGAGGTACTGAGGTCCGTAGTCGGGACGCAGCATCTTGTTGCCAGCGTAAGCTGCTCCACCATACGCCAGAGGCTGAAGGCCAGAGGGCAAAGCTCCGGCGGCCATGCGAGCTCCGCCCGCCAAGAGAGCCCCCGTCCCGATGAGGCGGGCAAGCTCAGTCTTGGCGATTGCATCATGGGCTTCTCGCGCTGCTCCGCGAGTCGTTTCGTATGACTCCCCGGTAGCCGGGTCCCGAACGTGAAGCATGTCCGTCCAAGGCGGCTCCTCCGCTCGGAACATTGGCGGGATCAGCTGCCGGGAGAGGTAGTCTGAAATGGTCGACCGCTTCTCGAGGTACTTCTCCGCTACGACCCCAATCTCCGGGTTCACGTTCTTCGTCGTGCGGTCGAACATCCCCGTACCACCCAGCTGGTCAAGGAGCTGGGGGTGTCGCGCGAACAAATCAAAGATGTGCCCCTGCATCGCTACGACGCCATCGAGCGCGTACTCAGGGACCTTTGTTCCGGGGGCCAGACGCTCGACGATCATCTTCACAAACTCCGGCGTGGTCAAAATGACCCCGGCGGCGGACAGCGTCGAGAGGACCTGCGCTACAGGGAACTTCGCAAGGCGCTTGATGGTCCCGTCGTCCAGGTCGGGCATCCCACGAACAGCCGGCATCACCATGTCCCGGTACTGTTGGATCCCGCGGGCCTCTTGCTCTGAAATCGGAGAAGTCTTGTGGTCTACCGGAGTGCCCCGAACAATCTTGTCGATGTCCGCGAGCTTCCGGATCGCCGCCCGCTTCTCTTCCATAGCGTCGAGGTACTCCCCGAGCTCAGACGAAGTTCGTACGACGTACGCACCATCGTCCGCGACCTTCTTCATCATGTACCCTGTGAGATCCGCGGGCTTCACGACGAAGGAAATGTCGAAGAACTTGGGAGATGGATTCAGGGCTCCGGCGCGCAAGCCACTCGGCGTCACTTGCCGCATCCCAAATTTCAGATGGTCGCAGTACTGCTTCCGCGTCGGAGCTTTGTGTCCGCAGATGGTGCAGACGTCGTACTTGATGCGGCACCCCATCGAAACAGCGGGGTACTCACCGGAAGCAATCCGTTCCGCCAGATCAGGGGCGAGCTCATTCCTGAGTCCCAGGAGCAACTCAACCCGATGCATCTGCGGATTCCAGAACGACTTGAGCACGTCGCCGCAAGCCTTCAGCGGGTCTTTGTTCTGGTGGTGACGGTAAATCTTGCCGTGCTCTTCGAAAGACTTGTAGTGGTTCGGAAGGATCTCAGACTGCGTCACCCACGCACCATCGGTCTGACAGCAGCCGCAGGTTGGTTTGAACCCGGTCTTGAAGGGGAACTCGTTGAATCCATCGCCGTTCCGGTTGAGGTCGTACGTCTCGTACGCCCCCAGGGCGAGAACGAGAACAACGCTCATCCCAGGCTTCGGCTCAACGGCTTTGATGTAGTCCGAGGCTTCACTGGCAGTCTTGGTGAACCGTTCACGCAAGGGTCGACCATTCGCGCCCCAGAGGAGCACGGGCTGAACCGTCGCTTCGCCCGTGGCGAAGTGCGTGTCGAGCTCATAGACCTTACGCAAAGAGACCTCGCATCAGATTTACTGCATACTCTCGTCCCAGAAGCTGGACCTTGCGAGCGGCGTCGTACTCTTCCCCGGACAATTTCTCAAGCTGCGCGGAGAGAACGCCATCAACGTACTCAGCGGTGGCGAGCTTTTGAACAAAGTCCGCCGTGACCTCAGGGGAAGCTGCGAGCTTCTCCCCAGTGATGCGGTGGCTGTCTCGCATCTTGAAGATCGCAGAGAGCACCGCACCGGCCTTCTTCACCGAAGAGTACATGTCGTCGCACGCCAGAGCGAGCGCTTGCTGCGCGTCAACGGACACCGACAGATCGTCCGAGCTCGCCAGCTTTTCGAGGCGCTCCAATGCCTGGAGTTTGAACCAGAAAGTCGGGTAGTGCATGTCAGCCCTCGAGGTCTTTCAACGCCGCCAGCCCGGAGTCGATGGCCTTCCACTCAGCCAAGCGGGTCATCAGCTTTCCGCCGATGATTTCGGAAGCAGTCTTCCCGTTGATCTCTTCCACCCCGAACATCGCGGCAGCGACCTTGTTGAAACCAAAGCGCTGTACCGCGGCACGGAGCTCAGGCGAGATGAGCTTGTCGATGTCGTTCATTAGCGTTTCCCTCCGCCAAACGTCGGCTTGGACTCTGAGATGGATTTCTCGGTATCCACCAGATTCTTGATCGTGGCGTAGTTTACCCCGGATCCGCCCATCACAGCTTCACGAAGGAACGACCGTGTGGCGTTGATGTCCAGCGACAGAGTCGGAGCGAACTTGGTCATCGTGCCGTACGACTCGAGCAGCATGTTCTTGCTCTCAGGATGCCGTGTGAGAGCGTCCTTGATGACAGGGTCCGTCTTGAACAGGTTCTCGAGAAGAGCCCGGCGCTTGGGGTCGCTGGACAGGATGTTCTTGAGGTTGCTCAAAGAACCGCCAACAGTTCCCGCCAAGAGAGCGACAAGGCTTCCCGCCGCTCCGGTGGCAAGACCCTTCAGCATCTCCTGGCCAAATGAAATTGGTGCGCTGCCCGCAGCGGCCGCTTTCTTCTCAAGGAAGGTGTCCAGGCTCGCTGTGATGACCCGAGTCGGGTCGCGGTATGCGTTCATGAGTTCATCCTGGTAGCGGTGCTGTGACTGCCCAAACGCCTTCGAAAGTATAGGCGCCAGCAGAGCTGTACCAATGGCCGCCCGCGGATGCTCCATTACGAGGTTGCTGATGCCGCCAAGAGCACGGCCACCTAGGGCGCTACCGCCAGAGAGAAGCTTCTCCGCGACATTGGCACCCCCGCGAAGAATCTTCTCGCCCCCTGCTGCGGCTGCGTGCGCTCCACGCTCCAGAGCGAGACCCCGGCGGATTGGTCCCTTCAGATCGGGATTCGCATCCGCAACAGCGTAGGGGTCCTGCCCGAACGAGGTCTTCTCGAACAGTGCCTCCACCTGCGCTTTGAACACGGGGTTCTTCACGTTACCGCCCCAGAGCAGGCATGTTCTTGTCGACCCAGGCGAGGGCGCCAGTCATCTTCTCGTAGGTCTGCCGAGCGTCGTGTGCTTCCTTCAGCAGCTTGAGCTCAGGGGTCTCCTCAACCACCAGGCGCTCCTGCAGGAAGGCCACCTTCTCGAGAGCGGGACGGGTATGCTTGACCCGGAGCTCCTCGTAGAGGAAAGCCATCTCAGGTGACGCATCAGCGCCGAGCTCGGCCCAGGCGCACTTCTCGAAGTCCACGAATTTGGGTCCGTAGCCCGGCGCACGCTTGAACACCTTGGCAAGGGAAGCCAGCTTCTCTTCCCACTGAGCGCCTGCGGAAATCTTGGCGATGGTGAACTCCGACGCCAGCTTGCGGAGGTTCATCACGACGATGTCCTCACGGGCGGGCTTCTCGGAGTATTCGGCGACCTTCTCCGCCTCGGGGACGGGGTCGAACTTCTTCCCCAGACGCTTCTCCCGCATCATGTCGGGAACTTCCCCGGCGAGCTTGTCGTTGTTGATGTTCGCCGTCTGCGGCGGTTCGCTGGCAGAGGACACCATGTTTCGGATGACCGCCTCAGGGTCGCCGGTGTCGAATTCAATCATCTTGTCTCCACCGTCCTTCCTCTTGAACAGTTCCTGGAACGTCGCCACATTCGCCAGGCGCACGAGGGTCCGGATTTCCTCCGGGTTGAGCTTGTTCTCCGTGGCAAACTTCTCTGAGAGCTCATTCAAGCTCTTCTTGCTTACGAGGTGCTGCTCCGCAAGCTCTTGGGCGTACTTGATGTACTCACTCTCGTTCCAACGTGCCATGGCTATATCCTAGTGAAGAATGTCTGCGAGTGGCACCGGAGATTTCTCCACCGGGGTTGTCTCATCGACGCCCTCAAGCGCGATGCGAAGTTCTTCATAGGCCTGCTTCGTAGCCTGAGGGTCCATCTTCTCCAGGATCTCAGCATTACGGATAGCCGTCGCCCACCACTTCTGAGCTTCCTTGGCCACACCACTCGTAAGGCTGTTGCCTTTGTGCGACATGCCCCGGAAAAACGAGTCGATCATGGTGTGGCGTACAATGGCACGCGTATCAACGGAGTCCTTCCCGCCGTAGGTCCAAAGCAAGTAGTCCGCGCCCACCATGACGCCGGTCTTTAGCAGTTCCGCTGCGTAGGCGTCACCATCGTAATTCGAGGCGTAGGAGATCTTCTCCAAGCGATTCCGGAACGTGGAAGTGTCGAAGAAGAAGTACTCGTACATCAGCAGAACGGACTCCGGGATATCGAGAACCTTTGCCACCGTAGCGCGTTCAGCCCCGGCCAAGATGAAAGCATCCAGTACGGCCCGGTGCTGGAGATCCAGATAGAGGTCGTAGGCGTAGGACACGCCAGCGTTGGGCTGGCCGGTACGTGTGATGAGCCCGTGCAACGCCAACTCCAACTCCTCCGGGGGAGGCGGAGCAGACGTCTTGACGGTCGCGAGAACAGCCTCGAACCGGTGCCGTGGCGAAACGGATTTCATCACTACCCTTGGTAGGCGCTCGTGTCATTCTGGTCCCGGAGGATCAGAGTGTTTTGGTTGATCTTCAGAATCAGGTCACCCATACCACGGAAGGTCGAGCGAAGGTTGTCCTCGAGCGAAATGTACGCATCATCACCGATGTCACCCTTGATGCGAACCTCGTCCATCCAGAGGGTGAGCAGCACGCGGCCAAGGTTATCGAGTGACTTCTCGAGGTTCGGCAGATAACCCGCGACCATCTCCTTGAGTGATGGCGTCTGCGCCATCGACGACAGCGCCGCCGCGTCGAAAGTGCCTGCGTCGTTAAGCTGTCCCGCCTGCTCGATGAACTGCGGGTTCACCTGCTGCTGCATGGTGTCAACGGACCCGTCGTCCGACGCCATCATTGCCTGAGGCGGTTGCTGCTGCGCCTGAGCGTTGGGGTCCTGCCCCTGCTGAGCGGCGGCGTTCGGGTCCATTCCCGGCTGCGCTTGCTGCATCTGGGCGTTGGGATCCATGCCCGGCTGCGGCTGCCCCTGCGCCATCTGGGCGTTGGGATCCATGCCCGGCTGCGGCTGGCCGCCCATCCCTTGCACCGGAGCACCCGCCCCCATCATCGACGGGTCCATGGGACCGCCCATTGCGGCAGCCGCGGCAGCCGGAGCAGCGCCGGCTCCGCCGCCACTGGCGATCATGCTTGCCCGCTGCTGGATGGTCTGCACCATCTGCTGCATCTGCGTCAGCGCCTGCATCTGGCTCTGGATGCTCTGCATCTGCTCGGCGACCGCCATGTCGACGGGCGACGGACCTTGCGGCTGCTGCATCTGCGCCTGCTGCATTTGCATCATCGCCTGCTCGGCGGGATCCGGCTGCTCGGGCTGTTTCTCGGCGGCGACACTAAGCCGCGCCGCCACCTTCTCAAGCCCTGCGGGCTCGATGATCCAGAAGGAGTAGGCCCCCTGCTCCGCAGCCGTCTTCAGCGCGAACTCTGCGTCCTCGATGGTGATGACGGCTTCGGTGGCCAGCTTGCGCAGAGCCGAAACGAAGTTCGGCGTGTACTCGCCGCCGACGTTGAAGCCGTTCTCCCCGGTGTACTTCGACACCTTCACCTTCTCGGCGCCCTCAGACAACATGGCGTCGGTGGTCCAGTTGAAGATGTCCTTCGGAGTGGTCAGGAAGTCCTTCTTGGTGAGCTCGTTCTTGGCCGGGAACCATACGAAGTTGCTCGGCATGTAGACTACGTCGCTGTTCGACGGAACCATCAGCTTGCTGCCGGGATGCTGCGCATCCGTTACCAAGGTCTTCTTGCCCCAGGCGCCCACCACCTCAATACGTCGACCCCCTTCGAAATCAGAGGTGATCGATTCGATGGTGACAGGCGCTGTCGCGATGAAAGAAGCGCCGCGGCGCTGAACGAAGATACCCCTCTGGCCTTTGCGAGGGCCAGCAGCCGACGCCTCGCCAACGGTCTTCTTGAAGACCTCGGACCCTTCGAGTTGGCTCATCGCCACCTCTGTACCCAAGAGGTCAGTTGAGTCGATCAGGTCCCCGTCCTCGGTGACGCCGACGTAGCGGTCGATGTGAAACTCATCTCGGCGACCGGTTTCACCAGGCACGCGGTAACGCTGGTTGTACCCGTCCAACTCGTTAGCGGGACCCGCCGACTGATTGATGAATCGGATGTTCCGCGCCGGGATCCGCTTACCGGAGGGATCGCCAAACATGTTGATCGGATTTGCGATGACCAGCGCCACGACGGGCTTGCCATCCTTCTTCCAGAGCTTGTAGGCCCCGGCGTTCTTGGGCTCCTTCAGGTCCAGGTACGGCTGAACCGCCAGGGCACGGTTGACCTTTTTACGGTCGTCCTTGGCGTAGTAGCCCTTCACCTTCACGCCCTGGAACGCCGCGGGAGACTGCGAGCCGAAGATGTCCTTGAACTCCGTCGAGGTAGTCTTGTCGTCGGCGACGTAAAGCGCGCCACCGTGGTTCTTGATGCCTCCGCCGTAGTCGGCGAGCTTCAGCGCGTCGACGAGCGGCTTCTCGCCGTAGAACCACACCGCCTGCTTCAGCATGGTGGGGCGTGTCTCCAGCATCTTCGCCGCTGCCTTCTTGATACGGTTCGGAGCCTTCGAGAGAAAGTCGAGGAACGCGAGCTTGGGCTCCGTTTGGCTGCGCGCTTCGTCGAAGACGCGTCCGGCCTGCTTAACGGCGCTCGACGTGTCTGAAGCGTAGCTGTACCGGCCCGTGGTGGGCGGCACGACCGTGTTTCGAATGTCGACGTCCGTCGGCATGGTCTTGGGCGGCGTGACGCCTTTCCCCATTTCTCCGAGAGACTGCTTGTCGAGCTCCTCGAGCCACTCCTTGCTCAAGGGCATGAAGGCGTTCAGATCCTTGAAGTAGAGAATGTCGAGCGGCTTGATTTGGTTGTCCGCCATCACGACCGGGACGTAGAGCGTCTGTCCGCGTCGGATGATGACGAAGGCGCCAACACCAGAACCCTCTTCGTGGTCTGTCTCCAGAACCTTGAAGGTGACGACGTCCGGCGCCACGTTGGGCAGCTTGCTCAGCAGAACATTGTAGGCCATCTGCGAGAGGCCCTGGTCGAACATGGCTTTCGCCTGATCGCTGGTCCCACCCATCTGTCCCATCGCTTGCGTCCGAGGCGAAATTGCGGGCATGTAATTCTCCTACCGCGTGCGGTATACCACGTAAAGCGAAACGGCCGTCAGGTCCAAGTATAGGACCCAACGGCCGTTTTTGGGCCCTCTCGTTGGGGAGCCGAGGCCTTAGCTCGCCGAGGCTGAAGACGACGCGGCGATTTCACGGATCCGGCCGAGGAGAGCACTCTCCTTCTTCTGCTCGCCTCCAACTTCGTCCTTGTGCTCCGGATCCTTCTTGTACTTGTCGTGCTTCGAGGCCTTCGACTCATCCGCGCCCGCGGTCTTGTGCAGGCCCGTCAAGTACTCCTGGCGCCCGTCGTGATCGAAGCCGATCATCCGGGTGATGTGTGCGACCTTCTCGTCGTCGCTCATCTTGGGAAGATACGGCCCCACGTCTTCCGCGGTCTTCTTGAAAAGAACCAGAAAGGCATCCTCTTCAGAGGTCTTCGACGCCTGGATAACCGAGTTGGTGCCCGAGGGGCTGTTCTTCGGCCCGTTGGGATGCGGCTCCTCGTGGCCGATGCGGTGGGTCTGCGGCTCAGAGAAGTTCGCGTTGCCCATGCCGACCAGGTACTTCCCCTGAGGACGGTTCTTGTTGTCCAGCTGCGCGAGGGTGTCGACCTTCGCAGCGTCGGTGAGCTTGTTCTTGTCCGTGCCGTCGTGCAGGCCGACCAGCTTGTTGGCGATCTTCTTCAGTTGCTCATCCAGGCCCGCGGCTTTGGACGCATCGCTGCTCACCGAATTAGTGCCCGACGGAGAGTTCGCGGGACCGCTGGGGTGATTGCTCAGGTCACCCAGGTGACCCTTCATGGTCTCGAGCTCAGTCTTGCCGACACCGTGGTGGTACGCACCCTCGGGGCGCTGCTTCTTGTCGAGCGCGGCGACCTCGCCGTGCGTCGCAGCCTGCGACGCGTCGTTGCCCTTGTCGCCGCCCTGAATCAGCGCGCCGCCTGCAGCGGCCTTCACCTCGTAGGCCGCTTTCTCCATGCACTCGACCGCGATGGCCTGTGCCAGCGACTCGTAGTCCGCCTCGGCGGCGGTCTTGGTCAGATCCATGGCAGCCTTGGCCGCCTCGGGCGACGGGGGCGGACCCTCGGGAGCCGCGCCCTCGTGTTCCATGCCCGGCGGCATTCCACCAGCGCCGGGAGCGGATGCGCCTGCCTGCTCCATCAGAGCGTGCGCGATCTCCATGAGCTTGTTCGCCACGGCGGCGAGCTCCTCAGGGGAGTGGCCGCCCTCGGGCGACATCTCCGGCATTCCTCCGGCCGCGGGAGAATCGGCGACTGCGTCAGCCGCTTCGTCCATCGCTTCCTTGGTCGGGAACGCGACAACACCCCGGCGAACGAGTTCGTGTGCTACTCCACGTGCTGCGGCGCGCTTGAAAAGGCCCATGAAAGTTTGCTCCTTCTTACGTTGGCCGGAGTGTAGGCCAGGGGTTGTGGTTTTACAATTGAGAATGTCGGCCAGCGCCGGTACCCCCAACATAGGAAAAGTCAGCCATCATGCACAACATCAGAACTACGTGGAGAATCAAACGCCTTTCCAACGGCGTGTCCTACTGGCGCCAAGAACATACCGCCTCCGATTTGTCCGAAGGCTCCTAGCGGAGTTCCTAGCAAAGCTCCAGTCGTGCGCCCAAGGAAATCTCCCGTGAGCTCGCCGGCCCCAATGTCCGGATTCGCTCGAGACGCCAAGAGTGCCCCCATCAGGGGCCACGCCAAGGTAGCCGCGAGCTGCCCCGGTGACTTCGGGAGAACCTGTCCTAGAAGTCCTTTGCGCGGATGAAAGAGCTGTCCCTTCTGAAACTGCTGCCAAGCTTTCTCTGGCTGCCCGATCCCCTGGCGCTTGACCTCTTCGAGGTAGTCATCCCAACTTCCAGCGACCTTCACCCCAAAGGCGGAGAGAGCGGCACGGGCACCCGCAGTTTGTGACAGACCCCGCATTAGTATTTGCCTTCCGGTCCCATCCCGAATTCAGAACCGTAAGCGTAGGCCGGTACCGGGTGAGTGCTATGGCGATCTGACACTGCGCCGGTACGAGCTCCCTGAAGAAGACTGTCCTTCAAGAAGCGATGAGCCAGACGGGCCATCCAGTCCGGGTGGAGCAGCGGGTTTCGCGCCATCGGCCGCATCATGAACTCGACGCGCGGAAGTGAAGAGGCCACACCAACACTGGTGACCCCGTGGGTCTTGAGGGTGTTGAGGATCGAAGGAGTAAGAGGCGTACCCGCGGTGTAGTGGAGGACCTCTTTACCCAGTACGCCGCCCACGGCGTGAGCGAGTAGCGTATCCCGACTGCCCTTCTCCGCGGCGTTCCGATACGCCTCGTAGGGGACTACTTCTCCTTTGAGGAGCTCCGGATGCTCATCTGTGTGCTCGAGAACTTTGACGTGGTTGAGGTCTGCGCGGGCGACCAATTCAAAGTGCCGCTTGTCGACGTTGACGCCTTCCCGCCCATAGATGTCATGAAGTGCGTCCACGAGGTACTGTCGTCCAACGCCAAAACCTTTGTGGTGGATGAGCTCATCTGGTTTGGGGATTCCTTCTGAGAGTACATCACCAGCTTCCACTTTCTGATGGACACGCACAAGCGGCTTCAAATTCGGCCCAACGTAGTGCTGTACCTCATTGACGTAGATATGCGTACCGCCATGGGGCGCGGGTACGATCTTCGTAACGACCCCGGTACGCTCTGCCAGCGCCGCCTTATTGATGAAGTTCTGCGGCACCTCGAGAAGCTGCCGAACCCCCGGCATTCCAGTGAGCTGAGAAGAAGACCCCTTGATGCTCTTCCCGCCGTGCTTGGCGCTCAACGCCATCTGGGTCAAAGGCTCAGAGATCGACTGCGCGGCACGGACACCGACATTGATGCCGATTGCGTGCGGACGTCCTCGCTCATCAAGACCTTGACACTTGCGGCAGAGGCCTGGCGTGGCCTTACACGTCATCGGCGAGCGGACATAGACCGTCTTCACTTTGTTGCGGAGGCCCGACGCAACTGCCTTCGTCACCAAGTCGTTCCGGCGGTAACCCGCCTGATCTCTGGAGAGGTACCTATCAATGATGTTCCCATCAGTGCTGGCGAGCGCTATACCGTTCGGTGTTCCACAGTCGTCGGCGGTAACGACCATTGGATACATCGAGTTTGTCATGATCTTGAGCATGTCGCCAGGCTCAGAGATAGAGATGGCCGCCTGCACGGTGTTGTGCCGCACATCGTTTCCAGCGGCCCAGTAGTCCGCGGAGTGGAGCCCCTCTGAATAGGAGCGGTCAACTATCCAGGGCATCGCCCGCCCTTGGCTAGACGTCACTGTGACCGGAGAGGATACGGTCTTGGCCAGCTGCTCCATGTTGCCGCGAGCTCCTGACATCGCCATCGCGGTCATCGTGCCTGGGTGCAGCTTGGTCTGCGCCAGCATCTTCACTTTTGCGTCGAGAAGAACCTTCTCCTTTGCCGCTGAAGTAGTGGCACTTTTCAGAGCCGCGGTCGTCGCCGTGATGAGCGCATTACGCTCTTTGTACTGCGGCGTGATGTCATCGATGCCGACGGAGACCCCTTCGAGCGTGGAGATGTCATCCCCGAGACGCTTCAGGCTGCTGACGATCTCAACGTAGGCAGAAGGGTCCTCTCGAGCGAGGTCCAGCAGCTTCTGCGTGAGCTCTTTCTTCCCCAGCGCCCCCGTCGTGTGGAGATGCTTGGGCAGCAGGTCGTTGACCAGGTATTTCCCAAGCGTCTGCGCCATGGAGCCTCAGTACTGATTGTTCTGGTTGCCAGAACTGGAGAAGGCATTCATCATCAGGGGGAGACCTGCCGACATGGCGAGCATCGGCGCCTGCTGCATCGCCGCCTGCCCCAATGAGTGGCCGAACGTTTTCCCTTCTTCGCCCTTCACACCCCCCATGAAGTTCTGGAAGAAGCCAGCGGGCTTTCCACCAGCAGCAGGAGCGCCAGCAGCAGGAGCGCCAGCAGCAGGAGCGCCAGCAGCAGGAGCGCCAGCAGCAGGAGCGCCAGCAGCAGGAGCACCGGCGCCAGCAGCGGGAGCAGCGACAGGCGCCGTAGGCTGCGGCTTCTTAGTCACGCCGGGACCCACCTGCTGCGGAAGCATGGGACCGGGAGCGGCGGAGTTCGACGGCCCCTTGACCGGAGCGGCGGCGCCCATAACCGGCGCAGAGTTCGTCTGGGCTGCGACCCGCGGACCGCGGAACACCTGCGTGGGCATTGGCGCTGCCCCTTTGAAGAAGACACCCCACGCAGCGCGATACCCCTCATTGTACGCAGCTTCCTTGATCATATTGCGGCTCCATCGCGGCCAATGCCGGAGTAATCGTGCGAAGAAGCGCCGACGCCCCAAGGAGACGTCGGGTTGCCCCAGCGCGTTGGGTTGCCGAACCGCTTGTGTCCCTCATCCTTCGACGGGACGACCTGGCTGTCCAGATTCGAAAGGGTCTTAGCGAGACGCTCCGCCGACACGTTCATGTCGCCGTGAGGAAGAGCGCGTTGAAAGGCATCACCTGCGGTACGAAGACCGAAGTCCTCTTCCGCACGGGCCTTCCCTTCCTCGTAGGCGAGATTCATCATCGTGGGAGCGTAGGTGACTTGGCAGCGTTGGACAACCGAGCAGGGGCCTTCGACTGCTCTTTCCAGCCCACCAGCGCCTCGCGTCGTTTCACAGCGTCCTTCAACTTCTGCGCAAGTTCTTCCGCGGCCAGCTGCTGTCCTTCTTCGAACGCCTGCTTAAGGAATTGCTCCACCGCCGCCTCCTTCGCAGAACATCATGCGACGCAGATCGTCTGCATGCTGCTGGTCGGTGAAGACCATCTGTTCGAGCATGACCTTGAGCGACAGATTCTCCCCCGCCATGAGGGAGAGGTTTCGCAGCTCCTGGATGATCTGCTTCTCCGCCTGGAGCAGGACCATGAACATCTGGTGCAAGTCGTTGATGTCGGGGATGGTGCTCACCTTCGGAGTGGGCTCACCGCCCAACGCCGTGATCTTCATCGTCAGGTGGTAGGCGTCCTGACGCTCTTCGTCGGCGTGCTCTTTGAAGTGGTCGTAGATGACATCCCGGAAGTGCGCCCGGATCCGGTCACCGTAGTTGATGTACATCATCATCATCGTGTACTTGAGCTTGAGCAGCTTCACGCACTGGCCGACGACCTTCTCCTGAGGAACTGCGAACAGCCCCTCCTCGGGAGACACCGCCAGCGGGTGAACGCCCTCCGAAGCGGTTGGCTGGGGGAGAGGAACAACAGCGCCAGCGGCTTCGGTGGCTTGGGCGTCAGGGGACTGCACCTGCTCTGGAGGCACCTCGATGCCGTCAACTGCGATCTTGTAACGAGACATCAGCCCACCTCAACTTTGGTATGCAGCCCGATTTCGCCGCGCTTGTACGCGGCCATGGCATCGGCTTTGGTTTTGAACTTGTGCGTCTGCCCGTTTACGGACCCTTCGGCTTTCGTAGCCAGGTGCACGCCTAGCATAGCTTCCATGCGGGGAGCGACCATCAGGCTGTTTTGCTCGCGGTCCGAAAAGAGCAGGTTGGAGAGGGTCATTCCCTTCACCTCCGCGACGGCGGCGGGAAGAATAGGGACGTGGATCTGGAACGTGTCACCGTCGTAGTCCGCGTTCATGCCCTGTTCGATGAACGGATTCACACGGATGGTTTTGCCTGCGACGGGGACAGGGTTGGCTCCGACGAAGCCGTAACGGTGGAGCGTCGGCGCGCGGTTCACCATCACTGGACGTTCTTTGAGCTCCGCCATCATGGCGTCTCGAGCTGCCGGGTGCTTCTCGTCCAGCATCTCCTTGGCGCGAACAGCGTTGAAGCCTCGACGGATCAAGCGCCCGATGATGAACTTCCCGTACATGCCCCAGAGCATGTCTTCGGGGAGACCGATTTCGTCCATGCCCAGCGAACCGTCGGGGGCGATGGTTCCGCGGCCAGAGATGTCCTGCTGACGCTTCATGATCTTTTTCTGGAAAAAGCTGCTCTTGGGCGTCGTCTTGCCGGTGAGGTGCTCGAGCAGGCCCTTCACATTTCGCTTCTGGAGCTTGGGGTTGTCGGACTCGTGCGTGCCGACCGCAGCACCGACGGCGAGGAACAAGTTCTGGCGCAACTTGGAATGCTCATCAGGCGGGAGCACCGGCTTGTCGACCTGTGTCTGGAGGGACCGATTGTGCAGCATGAGGCTCTGATAGAGGTAGTTGGAGTCTCCGACCACGAGCTCTGAACCACTCTTCCCCGCGAGTATGGGCCGCATGATGGGCGGGAGAACAGGCATCTTCGACAACACGTAGGCATCACCAGGTCGGAGGTTCTGCTTGTCGAGGGCCTCGAGGAACTTGAGCTGCTTCACGGCGTCATCGAGCTTCACCCCGTTCAGACTCTTGATGGACGCCCGAACCTCTTTCAAGCGGGCCTTTACGTCGATCCCGTTGAGACGCTGCTTCAGCGCTGACCCTCCTGACTGGAATCGGTAAGCATCAAAGTCCTTTGATGCCATACCAAGCAGACGACGAGCTGGTTCAGCGAAAATGGGATTCACCATCGGCTCCGCGAGCTCAATGTGGCTCCACCGCGTCCCGTCGGGACCACCGGTAACAGCGGGGTCGAACAAGCCCCCGCGTTCCGGAGCCAGGTCCTTCGCACGGACCAGTTTCTCATTCTGCACGGCGCCGGCGGACATTCGCGTGATGTCGTTGTCCGTCAGCGGCATGAGCGTGCTGAGGCTTCCTCGAGTGTCCACCTTCACCCCAGCGCCGTGAAGCATGCCAATGAACTTGTCGTAGGCGAACGACGCCTTCAAAGGCGGGAGAGGCAAGCCCAGCTGTACGGCCTTCCAGAACTCATCATTCTTCTGGCTCTTGATCGACGCTGTCTCTTTCAACACGTTGCGAGCGTTATGCGCCACCAGCGCGTTGAACTCCATCTTGCCGACGGCCTTGGCGCCTTCGTCCCCGCCTTTGATGGGCTGCTGGTTGACGTCGTAGGCCCCGGTCCCACGAGCAGCGAAGTTGGTCTCTGTCGTCTTGAACAAGCGCAGCACGTACTGCGGTCCGACGAGGATGTTGGGAATCTTCTTCCCCGACACCGGGTCGAACAACGTCTCCTTGTCCTTGACTCCGTGCTCCTTCATCAGGTCCTTGGTCCACTGTACGTTGTCGCGACCGGAGAAGTTGGCAACGGCGATGGGCTTCCCCATCTTCTTAGCGACCTTGGCGACGCAGGTCTCAAGGATCTGCGCGGGGTTGATACGAGAGACGACGCCCGCCGAGGTATAGAGAACGTCGAGCGGCTTCCCCGCTTCGTCCTGGAGCATCTTGTGGTTCGGTACGATCAGGGACACGACGCCCTTATTCCCGTGACGCCCCGTGAGCTTGTCCCCGACGCGCATCGGTTCCTTGGTCCTGACAGTGACGACGACGCGCCTGTCGGTCACGTGGACGTCCATGACCTCACCCTCGAAGTCATGGTCCCAGGTCCGAACGAGCTCGCGATAGGGGTGAACCAGTGTCTTCTTCAGATTCGACAAAAGCATGTCGGACGCGGAGAGTTTTCCACGCGTCACGCCCGCGATGAGCAGGTCGTGAGGCATCACCTTCGTGCCCTTGCGAACTACGCCGTTGGTGTCGAGCTTGCGATACTGGTCCGCCATGTACTTGGGCCCGTAGTACTGCCGATGAATCTCGCGCCCCAGAGTTGCATCGCGCTCAACCTCGAGGACCTCCTTGTACATGTGCTCGGAGGTGAGCTTGTCCGCGGCCCCTTCCGAGATGACGACGGCGTCGTTCGAGTTCATGCCGTAGTAGGGCACGTACCCGATGGTCATGTTCCGCCCCAGAGCAAAGGCACCGTCACGAGTGAAGTTCGAATCAGCTAGGCGCTGGTTCGCGTCAACGTGGTCGCCAGGCTTCACGAGTAGGTCGTGGTGAAGGTATGTCTTCGAAGCGAAGGGGAAGTTGTCCTCGTACGGGATGCGGAGGAGGTCCTTCTCCGCCGCCGCCTTCTCTCGACCGCGCTCTGAGAGGTAGTCGTCCTTGAACTCGTCCCAGGTGTACTCGGTCAACGAACCGTAGCCCCAGGGTGGACCGTGCTTCTCGTAGGCGTCCTTCGCGGCGTCCTTGGAGTCGAAGCCCACCATGCACTTGTCTTCGTCGTGCGAGCCGTCCTTCTTCCGCTGATGCACGATGTAGACGTTGTCGAACGTGCCCTCTTCCTTCAGGTAGATGTCGACGGTTTCGCCATCATCGCCAACGGTCTTGGGGATGTGGCCGTACGCCACGTACATCTTCTTCTCCCACTTTTCGCCCTTGTCGTTCGTCCCCGTGCGTACATCACCAGGCTCGAGCTCGATCTTCATGAGCAGGCCGTTGATGGTCTTCTGTCGTTTGACGGCGCCGCCACGCTTCTCGAACGAATTCTTCTCAATCCCAAAGTCTTCTGCGTGCTTCTTCCCAGTAGGGTCGATGTAGATGTACTGCCCGTCGACCTTCACAACCTTGCCTGCGACGGGAGACGACGGGAGCTCCAGCATCGCGAGTGCCTTCTCCCAACTCGAGAAGACCTTGCCCGTCGCATCAGCGACACCCGACTGCACTAGGGGTGCTTCTCGGTGCACGAGCGGGAGCGCCTGCGTCATCGACTTGCCTCCCATGATGCCGCGGTTCCCCTGCACGGACTCCAAAAAGGGAACGAGGTTCGTGGCGGGAGAGTACAAGTCTGAAGCATCACTGATCTCGTGCGTAACCTCCGACCATGGAACGCGCTCCATCTTCCCGTACTTCATGACCGCGACGACCCCAAAGTGCTTCTGCCTCGGGAAGGCGACGACTGCCCGACTCATCCGCGCTGCGGACAGAAGCTCCGACTTACCGGTCTTGACGTCCCGCACCATGGAGTACAGGTTCCCCTTGGGGTCCCGGTGCGCGAACATCGAAGTACGGATGTCGATACCGGCGCGGAACGTCTCGGACGTTCGCACAGGATCAAGGATACCAAGGTGGCTCGAGTGAATCGCCCGAGCCTCGCCAGGGATTGCACGCTCGTTGGCGATGCCACCCTCGCCCAAGGAGGTCACCCGCACCGCGTGGTCAATGGCCTCCATCGGGTTGATGTGCGTTGGGATCGAGCTCAGCTGCGATCCTGTGAGGAAGCTTCGAATGCCCGCGGAAAAAGGAGAAGGCGGAAGAATGGTCCGGAGTTCCGTCTTGTGCGTGGCCCTCCCCTTCACCTTACTGGCGAGCGCCCGAGCATCCAGGGTGATGCGCTCTTTGATGAAGTCGTCGACCGAGTGGTACGTCTTGAACCGTAGAGCGTCTCGGTCGTCAGTGTCCTCGTTGTTCTTGTAGACGCTGAGGAGGCGCTTCGACGCCACCAAGAGAGACTGCGGAGTGACGCTGGAGAACTCGTGGCCCAGTGTCTCCTTGGTAACCTCAGGGTCCATCGCCGTAGCGGCGTAGGCTGTCCTGATGGCAGCGAGCTGCGACTCCGGGTCCTTTGCCATCCGCTTCGAAGGGTGCACCAGCTTCTCGTAGAGCTTCGACAGATTCTTGTCGTGCTTCCCTTCAAACGCAGACTCATTCTGCTTCGCAACGTCGGAGCCCCAGTGCGAAGAAATGTCCGTGTGTGGTACTCCCAGCTTCCGGAGTACTGAGTAAAGTGGAATGGACGTCGTGCCGTACTCGATGTACGGATGCCCCTGCGTCGGATCCATCGACAGCCGGAAGTTGGACCCCTTCGACAAGTTGAAGGCGGCCTCCAGATCTTCGTTGCCGCGGCGACGGGTGTATACGCCCGGCTTCAGACGGAGTTGGTTAGAGACGTTGTACTCGTTGCCGTCCAAGATGAAGGTGTGCCGCCCCGTGAAGTAGGGCAGGTTAAGCAGAGTGAAGTTCTTTACCCGCTCGAGCTCCTTCCCGTCGGCCCCCCGGAGGATGACCGTCCCCTTCACAGGCTCAAAAAGAGACCCACCGCTGAGCAAAGCGCTCTTCTGATCGTGCGGACCGAAGTCCCTCTCGTGCACCTTGAGATCAACGACCTCGATTTTCTTGTCCCGAAGTGGAAGGGGAAAAGCTGTACGCAGCGCATCAAGCGCTTTCGAGCGGATTTGAATCCGCCGCGACTCGGGGTCGGTCATCACAGGCGTGAGCTGCATGTCCGTAAGTATAGCCCTGAAATTGGTATTAGTAGTTGAGCCCCACTGACGGGGCTTTGACGCAGTACCACGCGAGGGGAACAAATGGCCAACAAAGTAGCGGGGAAGACGAAGAAAAAGAAGGTCGTAAAACGAGCGGCGCCTCCGATCCACAAGGAGGAGGCATCGTTCCTCATCGACGTCCGAGAGATTCCACCGGACAAAATCCTCCGCGCTTCGCTCGTCTGTGAAGTTGACGACCGAAAACGGTGGGATGCGATGAGCGAGGGGATGGTGGCGAACCAGTTGCCGAGGATCGCCCGCATCGCAGCCACGCTGACCAACACCAAGGCGCGTTGCCACTTCTGCAACAAGCCGCAGGAACCGCTCTCCAAGGAGCGGATGTTTCATTTCAGCAGCGACTACAAGTTGTGCGAGTGCTTGATGGTTCTTCGCAAGCGCCCGTACGAGTACATCCCGGGGTGGAGTCATCCTGAGAAGCTGAAGCAAATTCTCAGTCAAGTGGAAACCGGCGAGCTGCTTCCAGTGGCGCCGGTCTACCAAATCGTATGCCACTGCGGAGAAGGCCCTGTCGTTGTTAACGCGGGACTGATCGCACAGAGCGTACTGAAGTTCGGAGCGCACGCGCGAAAGAGGCAATGTGATCGGTGCCACTTGAAACACATGCGGGCGAAGGTCCGCCCCAATGCGCCGTTGCGTGCGCCCGTGTCGGAACTCATCGCTGTTCCTCAGGACGGGCCCGGTGGCAAGTTCAAGAGGAACCGCAAGAAGGGGCACCAGGGACCGCGGCAGGGGGCCGTGATCATCCCAGAGGGTAGCCTTCAACCTTTGACCGCGCTCGAGAAAGCGCCTGAGACACCTGCTTGAACATCCGTTACGTGATCTGGATTTCGCTCGTTCGGTTCGGGCGTTAAGCCAGATCGGCTCTCCCGCGGGGATTATTTCCCGCGGGGGAGTTCGGGCGCGGAAGACTCAGATAGACGGTTCCGGAACGGTGCCATCAACGCCCGGCTGCGGAGCTTTCTTTTTCTTCGACGGAATTTTTTCGTACCAACGCAGGGAGACGAGGACGCTTCCGTCCTTCTGCGTGATCTCCTGCTCCGACCCGAACAGAAGCTTTCCGGCGAGGATGTCGTTCACCGTGGCTTCGTAATCTTCCAGGCTCACGTGCGGGCACTCGTAGTCCCCTGTGGCGGGGATGCTTGACGCACCGGAAGCGATGTCCTGTCCACAGCGGGCGCAATCGCCCCAGGGACGGAAGATGGTGAAGACCTTGCGGTGAATCTTGAAGTCGAACGCGGCAACGCCGGGGATGCCCTCCTGCTCGGAGTCCACCATCCGGTGGGTAGGATCCTTCTGGAAAGGAAAACCATCAGGCAGATCCTTACCATTGCTCTCGAATGCCTCAGGCACCCGCCCGGCGGAGTTCAAGATGGACGCAAAATCAGATCCAGCTTCTTGCTTCAATGGCATGTGCTCTCCTTACATCGGGGGCTGAGCGCCCGCCTGAGCCTTCGCTTGAGCGCCCTGTTGGTTCTGCATATCCTCGAGCCGCTGGACCACGACCGCATACATGACCGCGTCTTCGGCCTGGAGGCTATGCATCTGTGACCGACGTGACCCGGGGTCCAGCCCCATGAGCTGCTGCACGAGCTGGTCGGCCTGCGCGATGACCGCCTGCTGGTCGTAGTTGAGCCCCGTCGATGCCTGCGCCTGCTGCTGGACCTGCTGCGCCAGGTTGTTCTGGAGCGCCTGTACCTCGCGCTGTACGCGTTGCTGGTGGCGGGCTTCGTCCAGCGTTTCCTGAAGCCGCTTCTCGCGCTCTTCATCGAGGTCGATGTCGAGCCGCTCACAGACGGTCGTCATGGAAACGAACTGCTGCCCCGTCTGCCCCGTCGCCATGTTGATGAGCATCTGCTTGGACTCGGTGTCGTCCACCATCTTCAGCGGAGTGAGCTTCGCTTCGATCTTCTCCCAGCCCAGGAACCGAGCCATCTGATCGGAGTACCACTGGAGCAGGTCGTTCATGTCATCTGCGTGACCCTGCGTCTGGTTCTGAATCAGGCGAAGCGTGGCTTCCATGCCCGCCTTGGTGAGGCCGCCGTACAGGAACTCCTGCGGAATGCCGAGCGCCGCCATGATGCTCTTCTCAGCCTCTTGGAGCTCGCCGATGGTGAGCATCGCACGGCCGTCGCCGCCCAGGTTGGAGACGCCCAAGGCAACAGGCGCCATCATGATGTGCAGCGGATCGCGGCGCCAACGCCGGATGTTCTGCTTCATCTCGTCCTGCCAGCGGGCGAGAGAAATCATCTGCGTGAAGTCCTGCTGGCCGTTCTGAGCCGGGTGCAGGATGCGCATAGGCACAACGTGCTCGAGCGCGATGGCCTCGTTCGCCTTGCGGAGCACCAAGGTGTAGAGGAACAGCTTGATGGTCGAGGCGAGAGGAGGGAAGCCCCACTGCTGGTCGATGCCCGACGGGCTCGCGACCTTGATGTGGAAGAGGGCGTCCTTCTCAAAGCGGAACGTCTTGTTGTCGCGGATGTTCTCGAGGAACTCCATCGGCATGGAGTTGATGAGATGCTTCGACCCCGACTTCACCTGGTCTTTGATGTCCTGCGGGATGTTGTAGTAGTACACCGACTGCCCCGTGATCGGGTTGTAGTCGATGTCCATCAGCTTCGGGTCCCAGCGGATGATGTGGACCTTACTGGCCGCCAGGATCTTTCGGTCAACAACCGCACCCTGGACGTGCTTGCGGCACTTGAGACAGTAGTACGTGAACGACAGCTTCTTCAGGTCGAACTTGTAGTCGACGTGATTGATCGACGTAAGCTGCTGACACCCAGGGCACTTGAGGCTGCGCACGAAGGGCTTGTAGATGGAAGTGAAATGGTTCCCATAGACGTGCTTGTCGAGAGACGCCATCAACAGCGCACCTTTGATCTTTAGCGTCTTCTCAAAGAGCCGTCGGTAGTTACGACGGAGCGCTTCATTCGAGGTGCTGTACTCAATGTCGGTGACGACCAGCTCACCAAACTTCCGAAGCGCCGCGTAGACGTGCGCGCTGTTGTAGAGTAAATATTCGCACCATTTGAAGAGATCTTTGAGCTTGCGGGGAACGAATCCCGTGAGGAAGTCGAACGCCGGGTTCGGATGCGACGCGGCCCTATCAAAGGCCGACATCGCATCAACGTTGGGGACTGAGTCAGACATTCGAGTTCCTCGTCATACCGCGAATCTAGGCGATTCTACTACGCAAAGAGACGTTGGCGGGATAAACCTACTTAGTGTAGTATCGCAAGGGAGAAAAGTACCATGCCTCTGATTTCACTGGAGACCATAAACGGTACCCCGGTCTTCGTCTCATCCGGGATGGTTCCCGGTTTCGAGCGGGTACACGCGGGGATGCTGGACGTAGAGAAGAAGCGTTGGATGTTCCCTGCGTACCCTCCTTTTGGGTTGCTTGCCGCCAACGATCTCAGGAAGGTACAGAAGGACACCAGCTTCACCCCAGAGGCAGAGCAGCAGATTGCGGTCCTCCAGTCCGTACCACAGCGCCTGAAAGAACGCACCCTTCCCGCGGGGTTCCAGTTCGCTACGAAACCGTTCGACCATCAAATCGACGGGCTCACGCATCTTCTGAACTACCCCAGGTTCGCCCTGTATTGGGACCCCGGAACAGGGAAGACCAAGGTAATGGTCGATCTGAAACGGAATTTCCCCGGACAAAGAATGCTCGTCCTGACGCCAAAGGTCACCGTGCCTGGATGGGTGCGAGAAGCGACACTGCACTCTGGCGGTGAGCTCAAAGCGGTGGCGCTCATAGGGTCCCCGGAGCAGAAAAGGGATATCATACGGAGGTACAAGGAGTACGACGTAATCGTAGCTTCCTACGGCACGGCGAGAAACCTTGGGCACCCGAGGCTATATCCATCGACGTTGTCAGCCCTGAAGGTGGCGAAGGAAGCAGGGGTTCCCCTGAGTGAGAGCGGCCTGGCGTCGCTCGTCCGGGGTATACGTTTTCTTTCGGATCCCGATAGGCAGCTCGACCTGGCCTTGGCTTGGGCGCTCGGAGCTCCCATCGCGCACGTCGCTCGCTGGGCTGAACAAGAGTCAGAGCAGAGCCCGCAGTGGTTGAAAGACATCGACTTCAAGATCATCGCCGCGGACGAGAGCCAGAACCTCAACAACATGAGCGCTGATCAAACGAAGGCGGCGCTGGCCTTGGCAAAGCAAGCTACTCGGCGATACCTGATGTCAGGAACCCCGACGCTTGGGGACCCGCGACACCTCTACCCGCAAATGAAATTTCTTTCGCCTGCGATCATCCCGGAGGACTGGCTCAAGTTCTCTGACATGTTCCTAACGCGGAACCCGTACAACAAGAGAATCGTCACAGGGTTCAAGAACATCAACATCCTGAACGAACGCGTGAACCGCGTCGCAATTCGAAAGACAAAAGAGGAGTGTCTCGACCTTCCTGAGCGGACGATCATCGACGTCCCAGTAGAGCTGTCCGGGGAACAGAAGAAGCTCTACAACAAGCTGGTCGAAGACATGTCGGCCGACCTGCAGGAGTACTTCAGCTCGGAGTCGACGCTCGCCGTACAGAACGCAGCCGTGCTGCTGAACAAGTTGGCGCAGGTGACCTCGGGCTTCATCATCGACAGCCAGCGTAAAGCGGGCATCTGTGACAGTTGCGAACATCTGGTGAAGTGCGTTGACGGCAACGTGCAGCCCTACACCGCACGGTGTCAGGTGGTGCAGAAGCCACCCCCTGGACTTCTGAACGTCCTGAAGGAGAACCCGAAGCTCGATGTCCTCGAAGGGCTCCTCGACGAGATCCTGGAGAACGAGACCACCAAGGTCATCGTCTGGGGGCAGTACCACGCGGAGCTCGACGCCATCGAGGCGCTGCTCCAGAAGAAGAAGCTCGAGTTCGTCCGTGGTGGCGAAGGCAACATTCAGAAACGCATTGACACGTTCAACCTGGATCCGAAGTGTCGCGTGTATCTGAGTCACGTTGCGACGGGAGTCGGCATCACGCTGAACTCGGCTGCCTACATGATCTTCTACGCTCTTCCGTGGTCCTTGGGGCACTACCTCCAGGCCATCGACAGAAATTTTAGAGCCGGGCAGAAGATGAAGACGTTCGTGTACCGCCTCATCGCCGCGGGGACGGTCGACTTCTTCAAAGCAACGGCGCTCTCTGAGAAGAAGGACCTGAGCGCGCTGTTGACGAACAAGATCGCGTGCGCTACCTGCCACCGGCAAGAGCGCTGTCTGCGTGAAGACGTGGCGGTCTTTGACCCGGACTGCATTCACCCAAGAAGCGTCAAACGCACCGTAGCAAAAGCGAGGGTACTGACATGAGGTTGATTCTGGAAAAGGACGAGATCGTAACCATCCTGGGCAAACACTTCGACGTGGCCCTCGACCCGGAGAGAGTCATCATCCGGACGGATCCTCTCGAAATCGAGGTAAGCGGCATCCCGATGTCCGATGCCCCGACCAAGGAGGAAACAAACGTCGTGTCCCTCAACACGACAGCCCGGCGACAGAGCCAGGCGCGCGATGAGGAAGAGAAGGTCGCCGTACTTCGAGACGACCCTGACGCAACGACCGAACCTCCGCCGCCGGGGAAAGACGGAACAGAAGGTGAGGGGAACGCCGACGTTCACCCCGCGGCTGTCTTGGCGGCATCCAAAGCGCTCGAGAACGAGCTTGACCGTGAAAACCCCCAACTGAAGCGACGCGCTGGCAAGTGGTCCGCTATCGCGCCGAAAGACTTCAACGACGAGATCCCATGACCAAAGGCAACGTCATCGAACACCCCGAGGCTGTCACCATGAAAGAATCCCGGACAGACGCACTGCTCCGTAAGCTGAACATCACCTCCGACTTCCTCGACCCGAAGCTCCCCAAGGGCTTCTTCTCGAACTCGCAGTACAACAGCTGGCTCATCTGCGGTAAGGCGTACGAGTTCAAGTACGTGCAGCAGATCTCCACCCCGGACTATGCATCGACGAGCCGTGGGAACGCAGTTCACGCCGGGGTCGAGCACGTCCTCAAGGCGAAGCTGGAAGGGAAGGTACCCAGCGTCGAAGAAGGGCGCGAAGTAGTGAGCCGCACCTTCGACGAAAAGGCGAAGGGTGTTCTCGACTGGGGCGAGGAAGACCCTGGAAAGACGAAGGACCTGGCACTGAACTTGTTCAAGACGTACGCCACGTACGCCCTGCCCAAGATCAACCCCGTCGCAATCGAGAAGGGGTTCGCCAAGAAGGTTGGGGACGTCCCCATGATTGGGTGGATCGACCTCATCGACGAACAGCCCAGCATCAACACGGCTGGGATGCGCCCCGAAGACGCTGCCCTCGCGCCGAAGCGGCTCGTTACAGCGGATCTGAAGACGGGGAAGGCGAAGTGGAGTGACAAAGAAGTCGCGCTGGACCCGCAGCTGACCCTCTACTCACACGTGGAGGGGACGCCTGATGTACGCATCGACCAGCTCATCGCTCACAAGAAGGCACCCACCTTCCTGCAGGCGGAGAGCGCGCGGACCCCGCGAGACGCAGAAATCCTCATCGACCACGTGAACGAAGTTGCGGAGTACGTCCGGAAGGGTGTATTCCCTAAGACGGAGATCGACAACTGGGCCTGCAACAAGGACCACTGCTCGTTCTATCACTTGTGCCGCGGTAAGAAGTAACCCCCCAAGGAGACCAAGATGGCCATCAAGATGAGCATGACGTGCACCCGGTGCCACCGGGAAGACATCCACGAGATCGAAGACCTCGCTACGGCGCAGGCCTTCGAAGCGCTGCAGAAGCGTAAGGTCGCCACCCTGGCAAAGCTGGAGGCGTTCATCGCGACCCTCCCCGCTGACGAGCTGCCTGACTTTCTCGCGGTGCTCGGGGACAAGAAGCTTGTGCACACCTACCTGTGCGACCCCGCCGAGGCGAAGCGCTCCTGCGCCAAGCGCGTCGGAGACTTGCTCGAGGGTGTGAGCGAGCTCGGCGAGCGGAAGCCGCGGACGAAGAAGGACAAGACCGAAGCCGCCGAAAAGGCGTAACGAATGAACAAGGGGACCCCTGTGCCAGACATGGAAAAGTACGGCGTAGAAGAGACCGGCGAAGAGGTGAAGACCGCAGCAGACGGGAAGTTGAAGTGCCCCGCCTGTGGCCATGCCCTTCGTCCCCCGGATGAGACAGGGGTCCTTTTGTGCACGAAGTGTGGCTCACAACCATTCGAAGCGGGAGCTCAGTCTCTCCATGACAAGCCGAAGCCCCGTTAACAAGAACACGGCGCGAGTTCAACGCCACCTGGCGGCGCAAGAGCATCTCGTTTACAAGCTCAAAGCCGTGCGAGCTTTGTGGGTCACCGCCCACAACACACCACAAGCGGTAGAGAAGATGGAACGAGAATTCCTCTTCCTCATCGGCGAGATCGTAGAAGGTACCGCCGTTGAGAAGTTGCACATGACGAACATCAGCAAAGAAGCGTTCCTGCGCGAATTCCACGACGGGTAACGCATCCCCAACAGTTCACCCCCTCACCTGGAGGAGCCGAATGGCTACCGCCGAGACACCCGTGTCATCTGAAGAGACCCCCGAAGCCGTCATCGCCGCCGTAGCACCGAAGGCGGCTTCCCCGCTGGCCACCAATCGCTTCGTGGAGCTGCCCGTCAAGGACATCGTCACCAAGGCGGGCGACAACATCCGCAGCGGGGAGCTTCCGGAAATCGAAGAGCTCGCCAAGAGCATCAAGGCTGAAGGGCTCGTGGAGCCCATCGTCGTCACCATGTCAGAGACGCCGGGGAAGTACACCGTCGTCGCCGGACACCGACGCCTCACCGCGGTACGCAGCTTGGAGTTGGCGACCATCCCCGCGATGATCGTCGACGCTGACGTGAACCGTCGCATCAAGCTGGCGCTCATCGAGAACATCCAGCGCAAGGACATGGCCCCGTTGGACAAGGCCAAGGCGTTCGCGAAGCTCATCAAGAACACCGGGCTCGAGCAGCAGCAGGTGGCGGAGGCCATCGGCATGGCGCCGGGCTACGTCTCGCAGTACCTCGCTCTGCTGGAACTGCCGGAGTCCGCTCTCAGCGCCCTGCGCGACGGAGAGCTGTCGTTCACGCAGGCACGGGCGCTGTGCCGCCTCCTGCCCAACACCAAGGCCATCGACGACCTGGTGTTCGAAGCGAGCGATCTGACGGTCGCGGCGATGGAGGCAAAGATCGCCCACATCCTCGGAACCACCGAGGCCGCGGCGGAGGAAGAAGAGGAAGAGGAGGACGGGGAGGCCAAGCCCAAGAAGAAGAAGGCGGCGAAACCCGCTCCGTCGGAGAAGGCCATCGAGTACTACGTCGACGCCGAATTCCACCCTCTCAAGAAGGATGACATCCGCGAGCTGATGGTCAGCTACAAGCGAAAAGAGGTCAACGCCGACACCGCGAAGAAGCGGGAGGAGTACCGGCTGATCCTCAAGGGGATCACCCTCGCGGCTGACCTGCGGCTGAAGTAGCTACTCCGCGAAAACGTCCCTGGTGGCTGATACGTGATTGGCCACCAGGTACATTTTCAACTGCGCCATCGTATTTTTCTTGATCTGCCGTACCCGCTCAGAGGATAGGTCCAAGCGGTTCGAAATTTGTCGGAGGTTCTTAGGATCCTCCCGTGCTCCGAAGTACGCCAGCACGATGTACTTGTCTCGCTCCCGTAGGGCGAGCTCATCCAGGGCCTGCCGCAGAAGTGTAAAGCCGTATGTGTTCACGAAGTCCCGCTCAAGGACATCGTCGCTGTGCCCAGCCGCGTCGATGGACTCCACGGTGTCCAGCGTCACATGAGGAGCTTCAACGTCCGTCCCACTACCGTGCTTTCGCTGAGCGCGCAGGGCCTTCTGCTTGTGCGCTGGGACACGAATGATCCCCTGACTGTCGAGCTCTTCCAGAATCTTCTCTCGGACCCACCAAGCGGCGTACGTCAAAAACTTGGTGTTTCGGGAGGAGTCAAAACGATCCGCGGCGACAAGCAGTCCGATGTTACCGGCGGAGATGAGAGTAGTAAGAACGTCGTTGTCGAAGTTGGGCCCCTTCGTACGGTAGGCGTACTCTTTGGCGACCTTCACGACGAAACGAAGAGCGCCGGAGATGAGACGGTCACGGGCCTTAAAGTTGCGAGGAGCCTTGCACTTGGCGCAATGCGTGGCTGAAGACCCAAGGGCGTATGACGCACGGCACGAGGGGCAGGTACGGTAGCTCTTGACGAGTTCCTGCTCTTCCTTCTGGGGAATGAACACGTTACCGCGTAAATCGGTGAAGTAGGCCGCGATGACACGGTCGTTATCGGTCGAGCTCATTCCCTAATGATCCTCGCTTTTGCACTTGAAACACGCCCTACGAAGCGGTAGGGTCGCCGCGCCAAAAACAACATCTCTTAAGCACAAAACCTACAAACCCGCAAAAACAATGGAGTACAGCAATGGCCAAGAAGCCCGACGCAACCCCTGCCACTGAAGCACCCGCAGCACCGGAAGCTGCTCCCACTGCCGCTCCCGCTGAAACCACCGCTCTCGCTACCGCCGAGAGTGTCTCTCCGGAGTTCGCGGCGCGCAAGGCCCTGGCGAACCGGCTCCCTCCCGAAGTCCGAGCGAAGGCGATGATGCTCAAGCGCCCCACTCCCATGGAGCTCATGGACATCGTCATGGCGCTCCCGGAGGCCAGCCAAGAAGCAATGATGACGCTGGTTTCCAAGACCAACCCGGAGAAGCAGGGCCTGCACTCGTCCACCAGCGGATTCGAACCTACGGAACTCAAGGTGTTCCACGGCGTCGGCAATGACCCCACCAGGCCGCGTCAGTGCCTGCCGGGGCAGTTCTACTCGAAGGACTCCCGCGTTCTCGGGGAGAAGTTCAACGCGGTCCCCCTCGCCATCTACGAGGGCCAGATCCTCTGGCCGCCGCAGACGCCGGGAAGCAACGAGAGCAAGGCGCCTCTCTGCGTCTCGATGGACCGGAGGACCGGGAGCAAGTACGGCTCCTGCGCTTCCTGCCCTCTCGCCCCGGAGCTCCGTCCGTACACCCAGGGCGGCTGCATGCGGGAGATCACCGCCTACCTGCTGGACCAGGACATGACGTCCATCTACGTCTTGAAGTTCGCCAAGACCAGCGAAGGCGCTGGCAAGGCGATGATGGGCATCCTCAAGAAGTCGAACACGCTGTGGGACCGGTGGTTCACCTTCGAGGCCAAGGAGCGCGTCGACGGGACCAAGAAGTACTACGTCCTGCAGGCCAGCCCGGTGGCTGACGCTGCGAAGGCGAACACCGACGCGAAGTTCCACCCGCTGTTCACGTCCCTGTCGAAGGTCATCGACGCCGACATCTACTACCCGGCGCTCGCTGGTGTGCACGACAGGCTGAAGAACAGCGCAGAAGCTGGCGGCGCCGCCGCAACGGGCGCGGCAGCCGTACCGTTCGACGAGAAGGCGTTCCTCAAGGGCGACACCGAGGCTGCGCCGGACTACTCCAAGGACGTCTGAGCCGCAATGTCGGGCTCGTACGCTCTCCGCTAGTGTCGGGGAGAGATCAGTAGTGCCGATGCGGGGCTCCTGCAATGTCGGGGAGCCTCCATCGGTTTACTCGTCGACCTTTGGTGACCCCATGGATCTAGTCATCCCTGAGTATGTTCAAAAAAACGGTCCGTGGTCTTTCTCCAAGGCCGGGGTCATCTCGAAGTGCTCGCTGCAGTACGACTACAAGTACGGCGCGCAGAAGCGGCCAGAGGAGCCTCGAGCGTCATCTGAGGACAGCCGCATCGGCGTCGCCGTGCACAAGGCGCTCGAGTTCGCGCTCGACAACATCCCCACCAAGAAGGCGTTCCAGTTCGCCATCGACCAAGGGGAGTTGACCACGGACGAGAGTGAGAAGGTGATGAGCTTCTTCGACCAGGTGGATCGGTTCGTGAAGCGCATCGCAGCCTTCAAGGAGAAGCACGGGGTTCGCCCACAGAACGTACTCATCGAGTACAAGATCGGAATGGGCGCGGACTTCAAGAGCTGCCAGTTCTTCGACAAGACCGGGCTCTTCCGCGGCGTACTCGACTTCACCATGCTCACAGCGCGTGGGGACGCGGTCGTCATCGACCACAAGTCGGGCAAGCAGAAGGACATGAAGCACTACGAAGACCAGTGCAAGGCCTACTGCGTCCTGGCGCTGGCATTCCGTCCTGAGCTCAAAGGCGTACAGACGGCCATCAACTTCGTTCAAACGGATCAGCTGCTGTGGAACCCCCGCGTCACGGCGGAGACAATCCGCAACGAGTACCACCCGTGGCTCGTCAAGTTTCTCGCAGACTCCTGTGCCGGTCTCCAGAAACCCCCTGAGCCCCAAGAGGGCTGGTGGTGTGACTGGTGCGGGTACAAGGGGGTCTGTCCCAAGTTCACCAACAAATAGGAGTGCTCATGCCGAAGCCGCATGCGTGCTGTGCGGGGTGCCCGCGGGAAAACCCCACGAGCACGCACTCGCACGGGTACGCTGTTTCGCCCATTGCCTCTGACGCAAACCTCATCATCATCGCAGAGAATCCCGTCTGCGACCGCTACGGAAAATTCTCCACAGCGTTCGACGATGACAGCGGAAAGATCATCAAGAAGGCTGTCGCGGAGCTGAAGAGACGTGAAGAGTACCGCGGGCTGAAAGTCGCCTACAGCTACGCAGTCCGCTGCACCTGCAACCAAGGGGATAAAGAGCCCCCGAAAGCAGTGCTGGAGAAGTGCAGGACAATTCTCCAAGAGGAGCTCACCCTCACACGACAGAAGCCCGTCCTCTTGCTCATGGGGATGACTGCGCTCCGTGCCCTCGATATCAAGGCAGCGAAGCTGAGGGACATGCAGGGGCGTTTGCTCTCCCAGCAGGTTGTGGGCAACATCTTGACCGGGGAGCAGCGCTTCGACACGGTCATCACCATCTCGACGAAGCAGTTGGTCGCCGTCCCAGGGCTCTACACAACGTTCACAGCCGACCTTCAAAGGGCCGCGGACGCTGCTCGCTCTGGGGGGCTCTCCACCGTACCTGCGCTCGACGCGCTGACGAAGAACTACCGCCTCCCGACGACAGTCGAAGAGGTCAGGGCGGTCTGCCAAGAGATCCTCAACTACGCGGAAGGAAACGTAGCGCCAGAGAACTGGCCCATCTCAGTGGACACGGAGACCAACACCAAGTTTCCGCACAGAGACAAGCTGAAGGTGCTGGCGGTCTCTTTCGCGTGGGCAGAGGGGAAGGCGACGGCTATCCCGCTGTGGCACCCAGAGGTCCAGTACGACCCGAAGGAGGTCGTGCCGTACATCCTCGAAGTACTGAAGAGCAAGAAGCCGAAGTTCTTCCACAACGCCAAGTTCGACCTCAAGGTGTTCATGAAGGTCGGGTGGGAGTTGGTCAACTTCATCTGGGACAGCATGACTGGCGAGCATGCGCTCGAGGAAGACAAGAAGGGCCAGTACGGCTTGAAGCCGCTGACCCGGACCAACTTTCCGGACTTCGCTTCGTACGCAGACTCCCTGCACGAGATCCTCACAAAGGAAGAGGGGGACTCGCAGCTCCACAACCTCCGTAAGGTGCTCAAAGCCACCGTCACGGGCGGTCGGAAGAAGAAGGCGGGAACAGAGAATGATGGCGGGTTCGAAAAGATTCCGCTGGCCACACTGATGCTCTACGCGGCGGTCGACGCGGACATGACTCGAAGGCTCGTCTACCTCCAAGAAAAGAGAATCCTCGCGGAACAGAACACCGTGATTGGGACCCAAAACCGAACGGTGCGAGAGCAGGCGCTGGCTGCATCGGGAAAGCAGAAACTGGAAGAACGGGCGCGGCCCAACACAGAGGAGCTGGATGCGATGATGAAGCATCCCGTTGCTCACCCGATCCCCAAGCTCTGTGACGCTGAGCGGCCTGTTCGGCGATTGGCGCTGAAGAACATCTTCCCCGTCACTCCTTCCCTCGCGGCCATGGAGTTCAGGGGGATTCGCATCGACCGCCCCTACCTCACGACGCTACAAGCGGACCTGGGGAAGGTGGTGCAAGAAGCCACGGAACAGCTGTACGCCATGGCGGGCGGGGAGCTCAAGCTCAACAGTCCCGCGGAGATTGCGCGGGTCTTGTTCGACACGGGGTTCACGCACCCCGACACGCAGGTGCTGACGCGGTACCCGCTAGCGGGCATCTCGAAGACAAAGACGGGGCAGACACAGACTACCGAGAAGGTCATGCAGTTCCTGGTGGCACGGTACGGATGCCCCTTTGCGTCCAAGAAGCTGATCTACGCCAAAGCGTTCAAGGCGAAGAACACCTTCTGTCAGAACGTGGCGGACCTCTCAGAGCTCGATGGGTACCTGCACACCAACTACAACCAGCACGGCACGTCTACGGGGCGGCTCTCATCCAACGATGAGAACATGCAGAACATCCCGAAGAAGCTGGCGGGCGTGAACATCAAGAAGGTGTTCATCCCAGACGACGACTCGTACCTTTTCGTCAACGCGGACGCAAAAGGCGCAGAGGTCCGAATCCTCACGGCCTACTGCAAAGACCAAGCGTTGATTGACTCACTGAACGCAGGGCAGGACACGCACTGCTTCATCGCTTCAAAGATCGTGGAGATCGTACGCCAGAGTCCGGGCGCTGCTGACGTGCTGGCCAGCATGAACCTGGACGACCAGTACCTTCTGACGTACGACGACTTCGCCAACAGAGGGAAGATCGAGAACACGAACGCGAAGTACGGAAAGATGCTGGACAAGTTCCGAACGGCGGTGAAGCGCGTTGTGTTCGGGATCTTGTACGGCGCGGGACCTCAGAAAATCGCGGAGACAATTGGTATCAGCTTGGGACAGGCCCAACAACTCATCGACATGCTGTTCACACTGTTCCCATCGATCAAAACGTACATGGCCCAGACGAAATGGGAGCTGCAGACGTTTGGATTCGTGGAGACGTTCTTCGGACGCCGCCGTCGTTTTAGCGTCATCGGTGCGCCCAAGTACCTCATGGGCAAAGCCGAACGACAGACTGTGAACTTCAAGATTCAGAGCACGAGCTCTGACATCGTCATGGGGCGCTTGGTAGCGCTCGAAGGTCCCCTTCGGGACATGGGTGGGCGGCACCTGCTGACCGTGCACGACAGCCTCGGTTTTCAGATCCTCAAGAAGTACGCCTCGCAACTGCCGGACTTCATCTATACGCACCTCGAGAAGGGCGCGGCTGACCAACATCCCTGGCTTCCTGTCGCCTTCAAGTGGGACTACGAAGTCGGCCCGTCATACGGAGAACTCAAGTCACTCGATGCTTACCTAGAAAATATCGCGATCAAGGAGTACTCAAACGATGCCGCCGAAGCCTACACGGAGGAAGAAGTCCGGACCGCGCTTGCCGAAGTTTAAGCCGATTCAGGACGACATCCTCGACGAATGGAAGGACACCCTCGTAAAGGTGTTCACGGTGACAGGGGGATGCTTGACGGGGCGACTCATCAAGTATGACCACAAGTCACTGATCATTTCACCCAAAACCTGTGTGCAGCGGAAGCACATAGTCTCGCTGTACCAGGCCAACAATGCTCCCGACAAACAAGCCGCAGGACCTGCTGTTCGTGGACACCGAAACGACGGGGCTCGACCCCACGAAACACGAGCTGCTGGAAGTCGCAGCGATTCGAACGAGTCCTGACGGGAAGACCGTCATCAAGACGTACGAAGCAAAGCTGAAGCCGCTCCACCTCGAGACTGCGGAGCCGAAAGCTCTCCAGGTCAACAACTACAAGCCTGAGGAGTGGACGGACGAGAAGTGCGTGAAGCCTGAGCTCGTTGTGGATGCGCTTCAGCAGATGGCGGGCAACACGGTGCTGGTCGGACAGAACGTCTCGTTCGACGAGGGCTTCCTCACGCCGCTCTTCACGAGGCTGAAGATGAAGGCCCCCTGGGGCTACCACAAGGTCGACACGGTGGCGCTGGCCTGGCCGCTGTTCTGCTACACGGGGCTGCCCGGACTGAGCCTCGAGAAGCTGTGTACGTTCCTCGGAGTCACTGAGATGCCGAAGCACCGAGCGATGGCCGACGCTGAGGCCTGTCGCCAGGTGTACTTGAGTATAATGGGGCGCTGGACAGCGGTAGTGGCGCCTACGAAGTAAACGCTTCAAAAAGATCTTGCACCGGTACCTATCCGGCGTCTCCGTAGTGGAGACATTTCCCTCCCGGTGGTCTCCTACAGCCTAGCTGAACGGAGACCAGGATGTCCTCGAGGGAGACGTCGTCGATGAGCTGAGGGTGGTTTCGTTATGCAGCGCCATCGCCGAGCTCTTCAGACATGTTGGAACTCAGAAGATCTGCTTTACCTTTCCTGCACCGGTACCTATCCGGCGTCTCCGTAGTGGAGACATTAACCCGTCCGGTCGGCGCGCAGCCTAGCTGCTTTGCCGACACCGAGGGTCATCATGAACGCGGCGCCGTCGTCGAGCTCCTCCTTCATCTCGAACACCCCAGTCCTGGACCAGGCTCATCGATAGAACACAGAGGAAAAAACGTTGTGAACTCTTGCTCCGGTACCTACCCGGCGTCTCCGTAGTGGAGACAATGAGGCCGTGGGTGATACGCAGAGCCTAGCTCTCGCTACACCCAGGATGTTTTCGTACGGCCGTGCTTCGACGAGGTCCTCCTCGAAGATGTTCGCCGCGGCCGCCTCGAGCTGCTGCAGATGATAAAACAAAGAAGAGTTCTGTAGAACCTGGTGATTCGATCAGGTGCTGTACGCACCGACCGCGTAGTGCGGTCTTTTGCTCCAAAGCTACCCTCGAGATATTTCCCTGGGGTGTGAGGAAATATCATCACAGGAGTCACCACGTGCCGCAGGTTCGGATCAGAGGTGATCCTCACCTACGCGCTAAGGAGTCACCACCATCGTGCCGCGGCCTCCGGAGCCTAGCTCCTGCTTCTAGTCGGCCGCGAGCTGAAGCCAAGCTTCTTAGGAGTCACTATCAGGCGTAAAACTTCAAGTCGTTGAGGACAAGCTTGTGCGCGAACCAGCCAAATAGCTGCGCGTGCAAGCAGTCATCGGGAAGCTGTGGGCTGTGGCGCCACACCTTTTTGCCGGCGAGGGTGACCTCTTCGTAGATGTTGAGGATGTCCTTGATAGGCTCCCGCATCTCTTCACGCGGGGGATAGATGACAGCGCCCCGCTTGAGGTACATGAGAAAGTTGTCGATGAGCGTAGTGCGGTCGGCGAGGTACCGGTCAAGTCCGTTGTGCTTGATCGGTTGCCCCAGCGCACCGTACTGAACCATGTGCACGCGGTGATGCCCGAGACGCTCACGCAGTGTTGCGTTGGGCAGGGCGCCTTCACCAGCGTCACCGATGACCATGGCCACAGAGTACTGCTGGCAAATCTTGGCGATGTCCTCGACGTCCGTGACGGCGTTGTTGCCAGGGTAGATGCGGTAGTACAGCGTCCGCAGCTTCTGCTGCCCCGGGACAAAGCCCCAGATCCACAGCACGGTGCGGCTCACCCCAGAGGTCCCCCCGCCTGACCAGTCGACGCCAGCGACGGTGAGGCTGCAGCCGTTCATGTTCGTATTGGGAGTGGGGGAGATGGACGGACCAACACAGAGGGCCTCAAGCTCCTCCAAGGAGATGAGACGACGACCGATGGCGTCAGAGACACCCAGCACCTCGTTGCGGAACTTCGCAGACGAGAACATGTCGTGGTCGCGAAGGATGTCGTTCCAACGGTCCTGGGCGTCCTTCACGGCGTTAGGCTTCTCCGGAGTGTTTTTTACGCACGACGGAATGTTCAATGGCATGATCAGCTGAGGAATGTGGAACCCCTTCACGGAATGCCGTCCCGTGTCCGGGTCCACCTTCTTCATGTCGATCCACTGCCCCGTTCGGGGGTTCAACACGTGCCCGCAGTTGAGGCAGATGGGGCCGTGCTTACCCAGGGACTTCTCTGAGACGACGAAATTGTACTTGCTGCAGCCCTCGCACTTCATCACCCACTCGCTCTGAGACGACTTGTCCCAGAGGTACTGGATGCTGGCTTCCATCGTCTTCGGCGTGCCTGCGTAGGTCTCAAACCGGTAGTTCGAGTTCTTCATGCAGGCGTTGATGACAGGGACCACCGAGTCGTACAGCATGTCCTGAAACTCATCGTAGCTGACGCGGTCAGCGGAAAAGCCTCGAGCGCGGTCGGCGTCGTCACAGGCGTAGGTGAACGCGTTCTCAGAGCCGTTGGTGTACGACCGGTGGAGCACGCGGTCCGCGTGTTCCGGGGACTGGAAGTACTTCTTCACGATGGGGGAGTAGGAGAGCGTTTTCCCGACGCGCGTATTAGAGAAGATCAGCGTCTGTTCTTTGGACGGAGAGACGTAGTACTCACGGAAGAACGGGATGGCCACCGACTCCGCGATGATGAAGTTCGCTAAGGAGGTGCTCTTTGCCACCTGCCGCCCACACATCAGGAGGGTGGACTTGTAGCGCCCGTTGTAGATCTGTCGGTACATCGGATAGTCGTTCAAACTGAACGGCGCGCCGTCCAACCAAAGCAACCGCTCAGCGACATCCGACAGACGTTTCGTAGCAATGTTCAGGTCCATCAACCACCAACACCAGTCGAGGGGAAGTTATGAGCAACGCGGCACAGGACAAAGTCGTACAGGGAGAAGCGTACTGGGATCGCTACTCGATTCCCAGGATGACGCTCCACGAGGCGATGTGGCAAATCGACCTCAGCCTCGAGCAGGAGCAGACCCGTGGCGTCTGGTGCCTCATCTCCGAAGCCGGAGAGGGGAAGTCCCAGGGGATTCACCAGCTGGCCCGGAAGCACGGAAGGCGTGTCGTCGACATTCGCACGTCGCAGTTCTCCATGATTGGCGCCGGTGTTCCGCAGCGCGCTGATGAGACGGGGCACTTCAAAATCGCCATTCCGAATGACTACCCGAAGCCGGGGGAGAAGTGTGTACTCATCTTCGATGAAATCAACCAGGGCCAGCAGCATGCGATTGCGCTCTTCTTCAAGTTTCTCGAGGACCGCGGGATCTACGACTACACCCTACCCGATGACTGCGTGATTGTCGCGCTGATGAATCCGTCGACGGCGGGATACAACGTCACGAAGATCGAGACCAACTCCGCGTTCAACCGCCGCCTGATGAAGGCATACGTGTACAACACGTTCTCCGACTGGAAGAAGCACGCGCAAACCAACGATTTCCACTTCACGGACGGACTCGAGAAGCCGTGCCACCCGATGGTGCTGCGGCTGCTCACGGCGACTCCGGCGATGCTGTACACCGCCAAGGACCGCGACGGGAACAAGCAGTTCGCCTGCCCTGCTACCTGGCAGACGGTGTCGCTGTCGCTCTACAACCTCGAGGCGGCCAAGGTCGACCTCACCAGCGAGAAGGCGGAGAACCGAATCGCGGCGTCCATCAACACGGTGAACGCCAGGACCCTCGCCGAGTTCATCAAGAACAACGAGATCCTCATCGGGCCGGAGGAGGTGCTCTTCAAGTACAAGGAGAAGAGCAAGCTCCGTGAGCGCGTGCTGGCCCTCCAGAAGGAAGCAGGGGGCACCTACACCCAGCTGGTGCAGGACGTCGCCCAGCACATCTTCCGGGAGCGCCCGGATGCTGAGCTCATCGCACCTCAGCTCGTGCGGTTCTGGCATGACATGCCGGTGGAGCAGGCGCAGCCGTTCTACCAGATGCTTGACGCAGCGTGTCAGGCGCACGGAGGGATTGGGGAGCCGAAGAACCTGGCCTACATGCAGGCATTGACGATTGCAAATCGTCAATATCCGCAGTGGAAGGAGATCAACGACCGCATCAACCGCATCCACGACGAGATGGAGAAGAAGGTCCACGGACGGGGTCAGACCAAGGATCCGATGGAGGCTTAGAGCTGCTCAAGCTCTCCACGCAGACGCTTCGTCTTCTCAGAGACGTACACCCAAGACGCAGCCAGCTTCTCCAACTGTGCCCCCAAGGGGGAGTCGTCGAACTTCTTCTGTTCGAGCTTCTCCTTGGGGAGCGCGGTCCATGCCTTCTCGGTCTCCCCGAGAAGGAGGGCTGCGCTCTTCGGCAGTCTTGCTTTTAGCTCGTCCGCAACGACGTGAAGGCCCGCGGGCGGGTAGACGAACCCTTCGTCGAAGAGGGCGACAGCGATGTACGCCTGCACGCAGTCATCGAACTCCGGCCTCGTACTCTCGCCGTCCGAGAGTGCGAACAGGAGCTCAGCCTCAAACGCGGCCCAAGCCATCGGTCCGGCGTCGCAGTGCGGCACCTCTTCGGGCTGCACGTGGCCGTTGCTCAGCGCGTGGACGGTGGCGCCGAAGACGCGGTAGTCCCAGTAGAAGCTCGGGGTCATCGCCAGAGCAATGGCCGCCATCAGCTTGTCGCGGTTCGAAGCGCAAGGGTCCAGCTCCAGCCACAAGGTCTCGGGTTCGTATGAAACGAAGGTCGGGCCCAGCAGGTGGCGGGCTGCCACGAAAACTGCAGTGGCGGTGGCGTCGCAATCCTGCAGCACTGCCTTGGCGTGATCCTTCTGAGCGTGAGTGGGCGAGCGGAAAAACGCCGCATAGGCCTCCTTCACGACGAGACGCTGTTGATCGGAGAGGGTCACAAAGAGCCTGCGGCACGGAGGTGACGAACAGCGCGAAGACGCTTCTCATGCTGGTCCAGCGACGGCTCTCCCCCTGGAGCGATGGGGGCGATGGGCTCAGGTTTCGGACCCACAAGGTCTTTGAGGCGATCCCCGGTGAGGAGGGACTCTGGCTTGTTCGGACGCTTGAGGCCCTGGTCGTACTTCGCTTGGACGTCTCGAGGAAGAATCGTGAACTTGTCTAGACCCCAACCCGGCGAAGGTCCAAGTACGTCGTTCACCCTCTTTTGCGCGGTGAGACGCTTGTCACGGCTGCGCTCGTTGACGTCCTTCCACGCCCCAGTAGGCATGAGAGGTTTGCTCAGTGTGGCGACTGAGAGCGGCAGCGTGAACAGATTCACCCCTAAGTTGAACAGGCGCTCAAGGCCGTGCATCTCCTTCAGCTTGGGCGGAAGCGCCTCAGCCCTGGCCCCTTGGCGAGCAGAGAATTCCTGCGCGCTCTGCGCAGCAGCACCGGGACCGAGACGCGTCATCCTGGAGGCAAGACCGCCTTGAAGTTTCTTGTTGATCCAGTCATAAGAGACGGCGAACTTCTCGAAGGCGTCTCGCTGTCCTAGCCCGTAGAAGTTCATCGCGCTTTGGTATTGATGAGAGAAGGAAACTCTTTGGCTACGTTCACAGCGGCACTGGTAGCCGCGGAGCGGTTCGCAGTCATACGCTGTAGGTTCTGCAGCCGCTCGACGTCCGGGGGCTGTTGTCTCACCGCCGCCATGGTGCGCCGCAAGAGACGCATAGACGCGGGGGGCTGTCGATCAACAAAGGTTGTCACCCTTTTAGCGTTGTTCATTCCCTCTACGCCGTGTTCAAGCCCGCCTTCCAGGCCGCCACCCCCTCGGTAGGGCGCTACTGCGATGGCCTGCTGAAGGAGATTTCGAGTGGCGTCGGTCGTATGACTCTTGATCCACTCAGGGCTAACGGCGAACTTCTCCAGAACATCCCGGGTACCCAACGCGTAGAAGTTCATTACTTATTCTCCAATAAGTTAGCGACAGTGCGCCTTCAGCTGGAGCTTCAGATCCAGAGGAAGCGTGTCCACCACGGTGGCCAACTTCGACTGGTCAACGACTCCGCCGGGGGCGATCTCGTCACCGAGCTCCTTGCCACCGAGGTCTTCCCAGAAAGACGCAGGGAGTTGTGCAAGCTTGGCGACTGTAACGAACGTGCCGCCCAGGTCCACAGAGTTCCCTGCAAGTTTTTCGGTGTTGAACACCGTCCGCAGTGCGTCAGGCAGCTTGCGGTCGTAGTGCTTGTCGAGGCCCGACTGTGCGTCGAGCTCACCAATGGCCGACGCCACCTTGAGCAGGCCCGCGCGCTCTGAGAGCTCTTCCGGTCCTTTCCTCATGTGTGTGGCGAGGGTCTGGTAGGCCGTCTTGAACACGTCTCCCTCGGGGAACCGCGAAGCTCGTGCATCGAGCCACTGGGCCGCCAGCTTGGTGCTGGAAACCACGAGGCCAGACAGCTGGAGCACTTCAGGGCGGAGCTCCACCTTGAGCTCGTCCGCCCGCTTCACCAGGTTGGCGCAGGCGGTGGCGCGGTTCGCGAGGTCCAGCTTGGGGAGCTCTGCGACCAGGCGGTCCTGCGCCAGCTTCACCTGAGCTTCGGTGTGGAGGGGGAGGAACTTGAACTCGGGGAGGACGTACAGGTCGTCCGACGCCACCTTCTCAGCCAGCTCAGCGAAGGTGGTCTCCGGGACCTCGTACACCTCGAGAGCCTTCACGATGTTGCTGCGGACTTCCGCGGGAAGGACAGAGGCAACCTTGCTGTACGCGTAGGACAGAGCGGCATGCTCTGGCGTGTGGATCGGGAACTTGCGTTCCGCGGGCCATGCGAAAGCCGAATCGGGCAAGGAGCGAGCCTCCTCAGGCTCCACAGCGGCCTGCTTCACGAAGTCCTCGAGGGCGGGCATCTTATTGACCTGCCGGTAGAGGGTGCCAAAAGCAGGGTCACTGAATTGATCGACAGTCGGCATTTTGCCACCTCGAAAAGGGTACAGAACCACTTGAGTATAGGAGAATCACTTGAGCTCTCACAACGACGAGAATGAGCTCGCGAAGTCCCTGGTTTACTGGGTATCGCGACGCGGAGCAAACAACTACTGGGCCACGCTCATCAATGGCTGCGACAAGAAGTACACCAACGAAGACGGTACGATGTCGGTCCAGCTGGCGCCGAATTGGCGCTACCTACTGACCTGCCACCTGCCGTTCTTCGAGAAGTGCTCGCCGGAAATGCGCCTGTTGGTTCTGGTGCACGAGGCGGCGCACATCGCGCTGAATCACATCCCTCGCCTGTTCAAGCTGCTGGCGAACTGCACGGACCCGTTCGTGCGCAGGGCGATTCTAGCCACCTTCAACTGGGCCGCGGACTTTGCAGCCAACGACGCCATCGTGCGGCTCGAGCCTGGATTCGAGAAGGCGCACAAGGCGTTCATGCACGTCGGCAAAAACGGAGAGATGGTCAATGTCACCGAGGAAGAAATCGAGAAGCTCCCTGGTGAGTTTCCGTTCCTGCTGCCCGAGGAGTGGGGCTTCCCCAAGGGTCTCTCTATGGAGGAGTACTTCATCCTCATCCTGAAGGACCTGCCGAAGTTCAAGCAGAAGGTCGAGCGGATGATGGAGGACCTCAAGCGACAGCTGGAAGAGATGGGAAAGAACGGAGAAGGCGAGCTTCCCTCGGAAGAGGAAGGCGACGTAATGGCTTCCCCGTTTGGCCGCGGGAAGAGTGGGCTGCCCAACAGCGTTCCGGGTCTTCCGGAGTCGTTGATCGGCCACGCCATCAATTCTCCTGAAATCTTCGACATGATGCAGAAGGCCTTCGACAAGATCTCCGGAAATTCGCACAAGCAGTGGAACGAGAAGGCTGAGGGGATGACGCCTGAAGAGGCCATCTCCGCTGGGTCGAAGATGAAGAAGCACGCCCAGCAGCTGGCTCGCTCTGCGAACGAGCGCGTCCATCGGGACCGCGGGTACATGTCGGGGAATGTTCAGCGCATCATCGACGCGCTGCTCGAGCCTGAGCAGCTCCCGTGGGACATGTTCCTGCGTGACATCATCCAAGGCGCCATCACCGCCCGCGTGATGGAGGAGATGACCTCTCCCAACTTGTCGCTCATCAACGAGGACTACCTCGAGCCCTGGCCCGGCCAGACGCTGGAGTTCGGCTTCAACATCACCTGGATGACGGACACGTCTGGGTCGATGGGTGACGACGAGTACGCCCGTGCCTGCGCCTGCATCAACTCACTGCTGGCCCAGAACAAGTCGGTCTTCGTGACCTACTGCGAGTGCGACGCGGCCATGCAGAAAGAAGTGAAGGTCACCAACGTCGAGCCTCCGACTGAGGAGTACATCAAGGAGCTCCAGAACCGCCGTGGCCATGGGGGCACGGTCTACACGCCGTTCTTCAAGCGAGTCGCCGGGGCGGACAGCCCGGGGGATTGGGTGCGCAATGCGCCCAGGCTCGAGGACAAGCACCCGAAGCCGGACCTGATGGTCATCTGCACCGACGGCGGTGTGGGCCTGATGGGCGAGTGCTTCCCGCAGTACCAGCCTGAGTGCCCCATCATCTGGCTGCTGATGCCTGGGTGTCACCCCTGCGAGGGCATGGACAACATCGCACCGAATCGGTTGATCGAGATGTTCAAGATGAAGGAGGAGTAACTATGGAATTCTTGGATTGGCTGCTCACACAGGAAAAAGAACAAGGGGCTATCGGAGACCTGGCGAGGGACGCCGCGAGAGATCTCAAGTACGGGGAATGGAAACCCCTGACGAAGAAACCAGAGTCCTTACACCACAGGATGTGGACCACCAACGCGTGCGCAGAAGCCCACCAAGCCTTCGAAGACGCGGTGGCCGCTTGGCAGGAGGGATGATGTCGAAGAAAGCAATCCGACGAGAAGACGTAGAAATCCGCTGGTTCACCGACGACAAGTTCGACGGGACCCGCATCGACAAGAACCGCCACATCTTCCAGCGGGCAGATGGGACGGAGTACATCACCAACGGCGGGGACGTCACTCGAGACCCGGCCACCGGAAAGCTGTTCGTTGAACGGCGCTGCAAGACGATTCAGCCGATCAACATTCACGACTGGGTCAAGAAGGTCAAGGAGTCCGGCGGGCAGATCGTCATCCTGCCTCCCTAAGCCATGGGCTACTCCCTCGCAACGCCGATCAAGAGTGAGAAGGCCAAGAAGGAGATGATGGCCTTCCTCCGGAGGCACTACAACCACACGCTGGACCCCTACGCGCGGGGACCGATGGATCGTGACCTCTCGTACGACCACGGTCCCTGTCGCATTGGGTTCGATTTCACCGTGCAGCATGACTACCCAGTCTCGGTGTGCGCTTGGATCGCCCTCAAGGTGGGGAAGCGAAAGACGTACCCCACCAAGCAGTGCGACAAGGTCCACGGGCCCTACAAGTACATCGTGTACGACGGTTACGAAGACTGGCCGCTGTACATCACATCGACGTGGCGGACTGGACTACCTCAGCTGGTGAAGATCAACTGGGTCGGCTGCCTGGTACCGCAGCCACAAACGTGGGACCGCCTGACAGGGCGTAAGAAGCAGCTCAAGCGCATCGAAGAAGAGCTCAAACGACTCGACGCGCTTTGGACCTCAGGAAAGTGGCGGAACATCCGAAGCGAGTTCGCTGCTCAGCGGTACTGACCACCAACCACCACCAGGAGATCCGATGGACCTGTATTGCCTCCGTGTCCGGCGGGAAACCGCCGGCAAGCAGTTCCCGTTTGACCGGGTGTACCTCGCCAAGAACGGCGAGCACGGCGTCTTCAAGAAGCTGTTCCGCTACGCCTTGGTGTTGCCCGTCGAGAGCAGCCTCAAGAACATGCTGCTTGACTACGTGAAGATCGACGCAGGCGAGACGCACGAGCATGACCGACGTGACGACGCCCCTCCGCCCAGCGACACGGAGTGGAAGGAAGCGCTCGAGACTGGGGACTGGGTGATGTGCGTGCCCATCCTGGCGAAGTACGTGGCGTCGAACATGCCGCGGTATCTCACAGCGGCGGGGGCCTACCGAGCTCCCACCAACGGTAAAACCAAGCGCCGACGCCGAGGGGCTTCAATCATGCCGGGGATCAAAGAACCGTTCCCCACCCTGACGTACTTACAGACGCCCGAGCAGAACATCCGGCCTGTCTGCATCGCCTGCCCGAACTTCATCAACCACCAGAACGGTCACTGCCGCCTGGGTGAAGAGATCTGCTACACCTCTCTCTCCCTCGGGATGCACAACCACTTCAAAGAAGGGCTGGAGGTTCCTGAACCTTCGGCGCTCCCTGCTTTCGAGGAAGACTGATGCCCACCTACAAGCAGAACTTCCTCGAGAAGATCGAGGTCAAACCGCTCCTGGTGAACTCGCCCGACGTACCGCTGATCGTCGATGACTGGACGCTGGCCTTCCGGCTGGGGTTCACTGGCAAGACGTTCTGGTACATCGTGGACAACCGCGCCAAGATGTACAACGAGTTCATGATCAAGAAGAAGTCTGGCGGCCTTCGCCGGACATTCGACCCGAACGGGCTCATCCGCATCTTTCAGCAGCAGATGCGCGCTCGTATCCTGCTACCCCTGTGCTCCAAGCTCGGGGCGCATGTCTCGGCCTACCAGGTGGGGAAGAGCACGCTGGACGCCGCTCAGGCGCACCTGCGTGACTGCCCCATCTGTGTGGAGACCACCAAGCCGGGGACCAACCCGGTGAAGCACGACTGCCCGCGGCGGGGCGTGAAGTTCAAGATGGACCTCAAGGACTTCTTCTTGTCGACCCGCCGGTCATGGATCCGCCAGTACTTCCACGAGGTCGTTGGCTACAACCACTACGCCAGCAGTCTGTTGGGCCAGCTGCTCACGACCGACTACCGCGACGAGAAGAAGAGGAAGCGGACAGGCGTTCCTCCGGGAGCGCTCACCGCCGGGGACATCTGCAACCTGGTGTGCGACTGGAAGATTGACCAGCCGCTGTTGAAGGCTCTGCCAAACGGGTGGCGCTACACCCGGTACGCAGACGACTTGTACTTCAGCAGTGATACGCCCCTGCCCACAGAAGAGGTGAACAAGGTCATCCAGCTGGCGACCGACATCATCAAGGGCTCAGGCTACCGAGTAAACTGGAAGAAGCTCCAGGTCCAGCACTGGCGGCGGCCTCAGCGAGTGCTGGGGATCAACATCAACCGCAAGCTGAACATCCCAGCGAACGAGTATCGCAAGCTGCACATGCTGCTGTACAAGGCCAATCAGCACGGCTTCGAGGCGCAAGTGAAGTACGCCAAGAAGGACGATGTCGTGAAGCTGCATGCGTGGATCGTCGGCAAGCTGAACTACTTCACCCGGTTCGCGCCGGAGAAGACAGAGAAGCTGCGGAAGCTCTACCAGCGGGCGAAGGAAACCCACAAGACTTCGGACATCACCATGTTCGAGTTCGTAAACGGGGAACTGACGAGCGAGCCCATCGATCTCGAGAACCAGGATCCGCCGTTCGAGGTGACAGGCACATGAAATACACCGTTTGTCTCGCTACCTCTCGAAGCCCAGCCCTGCTCTTTCAGACACTGGACGTCGAGAAGGTAGCTGCGCTGCCGGAGCTCGAGAAGATCTTCTCCAACGGGTACTTCGTGACTCAGGTGGGGGAGAGGAACCCCGAAGCGCGCTCCTGGTACAACAGGAACGAACGAGAGCCACCCGAGAAGAAGCTCCATGTACTGGTCTCGACGCACCTGAAGGACCAGAACCCGGACGAAGCTCCCCTCGAGGGGGCCGATCTCCGGTTCTTCATCAACGGCAAGCCCCACGCGTTGAATCTGCGTACCAGGTACAACCAGTGCCTGTCGCTCTTCAAAGCGGTGGGCTGTTCGCACTGCCCCGACCGAGGGATGAGGTGTCTCTCGGAAGGGGTGGGGTTCGAACTGCCTCAGCGGCTCTCGCCAGCGCACCAAGAAGAGGACCTGTGGGACCACGTGCGAGAGAACTTTCCCAAGCTGGGGGAGTTCACTCTCGTGAAGCCGGGGTCAACGCGGACAGCGGCCTTCTCGAAAGCGATTCGCTCCTACTGGGAACACGACTTCGAGGAAATGGAGAAGAACCACAAGAAGCGCTCTGAGGCGTCAACGCAAGGCGCTGAGACCAAGAAGTTCAAGAAGGAACAGTGCGGCAAGTGCCCCATCAAGAGCAGCTGCGACCGTTCTCGATGGTGCAAGGGTGCTTACCCGCCAGTCGAAGACATCGTCGAGATGAGCGAGCGTCGTCTCACCGAGACGCTTGCGAAATCCCCCTGGCCTGAGTGGCAGCTGTGGGAAGTCGCTCGAGCCATGGGCGCGACAGCGAAGGTCTCTCGCTGGAACGTCATGCTGACAGGGCTCAAGCTGCAGGGGACTGACGGCGTCGTTGCGACGGTGCATCGGGCCAAGGGAGACATTCAGCCGTTCGGGATGCTCAAGACGTACGAGGACATCGCCAAAGCGTTCGACCTGGCGCTGACCGAAGCAGATGTGCCTGCGAAGCGTGGGCCAGTCAAGGACAAGACCACTCGAGCGCTGCTGTGGTTGACGCTCAAGACGGGGAGAGGAAACAAATCGTACGGTTGGGGCTGCCGTAGCTACATCACCGCGGTCGGCTGCGACAATCACAGTGTCAGAGTAAAATGGACTAACGGGTCCTACATCTCGGACTACTACGACGACACTCTCACGGAGATCAGCCAGGTAGCGTCCCGGCTGTCCGATGGGCAACTGGCTGACATCGACAAGGAGGAGGTTCGGTAATGTTTCTCTGCTACATGACGCTGCGACGTGATGATCCGCGTTGGTCCGCCTTCGGAAACGGAGACGAGATAGTCGTCGCACAAGCACTGACGCGCGAAGCAGCTGAAGCGGTACAACGGCTCTTCGCTCCCACGAAGTTGCAGGTGTGGGAAGCGAAGCAGCCGCGAAACGTCTACCTCTAAGGAACCGTGCGCTCCGCGGTGGGGCACACTTCCTGGAGTGCCAGAAACGCGGCGGTATCCGCGGCGAGGGCGGCCGCAGTAGCTTTGTCGGCCGCCTTTTTTTCGGTTGCAGCGTCCGCAGCGGTCCTGTCTGCCTCTGTCTTGGCGTCCGCGGCGATTGCAACCTCGGAGATCTTGGTAGTGCAGGCCGCCGACATGTTGGTGGCGAACGTCGTCATGACGGGCTGCCCACCAACCGCCTCCGCCTGAGAAGCCGTCGTCGCAGCGGTGATGGCGGCTTGCCACGTGGCCTTCACGCCGTTGAAGATTCCGGTCGCTGTGTCGAGGGCGGTTTCGTCCCCAGAGCCCGGGTTGTCGATGGCCCGGTACACAGCGACGGCGGCCTGGTAGGTCGTGCACGCCGAATCGAAAAGCTTCGACTGTGTCAGCAGATTGTTCATCTGCGTGCGGAATGTGTTGATCGGAGCGATACCGCTGTTGTACTGCCCCAACAGAGTGCTGCACTTCTGGCTTTCAGCGACAGCGCTCGTGGCGTTGTCGTTGGCGGCGGATGCAGTAGCTGTTGCTGCGGTCAGCGTCACCGCTGCTACCGCGCTCGTAGCCGTTGCGTCCAGGAGCTCAGCGTGCGCCGCGTTGTACGCGTCCTGCCGTTCGGAAACGATACTGGTAGTCAGCGGAAGCGTGATGTCCGAGTACGTGTACGGCGGGCCCTCTGGTGTAGGCGCATTGAGCGGGTACAGGAACTGCTCGTTGTACGCATGCCAATCAGCGATGAGGTTATCGACCCGCTGCTGAATGAGCAGCTTCGCCTGGTTCGCTGTAGCGATGTCGTCGTAGATGACGACGAAGTTCGCCGACAGGTAAATCGTCTTCCCGGAGCTCAGCGCGGATTCACGCCCCTGGGGAAGGGTGGTCAGGTCAGCGACGTTAGCCACTCGCAGGAACGTGTCCTGCTTCGGATCCGTCGGCGCGACGATCTGATGCACGAAGACGTTTGAGGTATAAGGAGCAGGACCGTAAATTGGCAGGTCCCCCGGCAGCACCTCGTCGATGGACGACTCGATCTTGAAGCGCTGAACACTCTGTTCGTCGAGAAAGACGGTGCAGCGCTGCCCAAGAATCGTAGCCATGTGGTGTCCTTACGGAAGGTTGACAGGGCCGGTGACGCCGACGAAGGTGCTCGCCGTGATCTCGTACTCATTACAGAGTGACTTCATGCGAGAGATCAGCGTATCCGCGAAATCCTGTGCCACTTCCATCGTTGCGAAGTCTTTAGTGACGGACATCAGTCGGTAGTACGGCTGATTGGCGCCTTGCGCCGCGAGCAAGCTGTTCGGGAACGTCTGCATGTCCAGCACAGTGGCCACGTGGCTGAAAAGCCCGTCGGCGACCTTGTGCACGAACACGGACGCCGGAGACGTCGGGCCCGGCGACAAGCTCTCAGGGAACCCTGTCGAAGAGTTGATGACGTCCACTACGCGATACGGCGCGGAGACCGAAGCCGCGGGAGGAACGGACGCGGTACGGGTCTGAGTGTGGTTGAGCGTAGCTGCCATAGTGGCCCCAGTATAGGTGTTGCCTCAGTGGAGTAGAAGCAGTAAGAAGCTTTCCCCCTGGACGTCTATCACCGTCCACCCCAAATTCACAGAAGGCCGAAAGGCCTCCCCGCTGAGCGTGTGATAGCGCTCGCGGGGGTAGTTTGTTCGGAGCCCCATGAGCGAACGAGCTCGTTGTGCGGCGTGCGACGTTGTGCGGACCCTCAAGACCTACGAAGAAAACATCCCTGGAAGCCTGAAAACCCAGCCCACGAAGTTGTGCTCGACGTGCGCCGACACCGTGAGCCTCGGGTTCCTCCGGAACGACAGCCTCGGCAAGGTGCTGCTGCAGATCAACGCGAAGTTGGATGTACTTTCTCGACGCAAGAAGGGGGAGTGATGAAGCCCAAGAAAGTGAAAGCCGAAGACTGCGTCAACGGGAACTGCGAGATCTGTGAACTCGCTGAGATGCCCCTCGACCACAAGCTGATGAACGCCTTCCAAGAAGGGGGCATGGGTGCCGTAGCGAAGGAGATTCAAGCGAGGGAAGAAGAGAAGCGGAACGCTCTGGAGAAGAAGGCATGACGCCCGATGGCTATCCGGACGACGCAGAGCTCAAGAAGATCGCCAAATGGTCTCCCTTTGACCTCGAGGGACTAATGGCGTTCGTGCGGACACTCTGGGGCGCCGCCGACATGGGCTACTGGCGCCAGCGTGGCGGGAAGTACTGGATCTCGACGGCGGGGTGGAGCGGCAACGAGTCGATCATCGGGGCGCTCGAGGAGAACTACGTCTTCTGGGCCATCTGCTGGCTCCAGTCGCGACGAGGAGGTCACTACATCTTTCAGCTACCGAAGAAAGGGAAGAAGAAATGAACCAAGAAGAACACGGCGAGAAGTGCCAACGCTGCGGTGAGGTTGGAGAAGACAGACGCACGCTGTGGATGGCGTGCTTCTACGAGATGCAGGAGCTTGGGCTGCCCTTCGAAAGGAAGTCCCTGCTGGAAGCTGACCCCGTGCACCTCAAGCTGCACAAGCCTGCGCCCACTCTCCCTCTTGGGAACGGTGTGTCGATCAACATCGGCTCGGGCGAAGTCACCACGGACCAGCCTCTTGGGGTTCGTGGCTTCTACACGCTGCGCGTCTGCAAGGACTGCCGGTCGACCTGGATGTCGGCCATCCAACGCTGGTTCAACGAGCCACAGCGGTGGCCTGAAGTGGACTCAGGCATCTTCGTTCGGCGTAACGGAGCGAACGTGGAGATCACCGAAGAAGAGTGGAAGCGGATGCACACCGACCGAACGCCGATTCGAGCTCCGAGGACGAAATGACCAGCAAGAACGATGACGATGTGCTGGAAGTTCTGATGGGAGTTCGAGACGCGATGCTTGCGTCAGGGCAAGGGCCCGACATGCCTGAGCTGCACAACTTCACAGGGAACCGTGACAACTGGTTCGACCCTCGACGGCCCCTCGCTACCGATGTGTGGCGCGTCCTGGCGGGGCTCCCTCGGAAGTACAAGAAGGTGGTCTTGACCGAAGTCGAAGAGCATGCAGCGCATGGGCGACGGTACTTCGGGGGCGCTCAGTGCTCCTGCCCTGTCTGCGTCAAGCACCGCCAGGAGCAGCTACCTTCAACTTGCTCTGCCTGTTGGGGCACCAAGAGAGTCCTCGAGGACCACGACGGACGAAGCGGGTATCACCCCTGCGGAGAATGCACGTGATCGAACAGATGATGTCGAAGGAGGCGATGCTCAAGGACGCGGAGTCCCTCGAGTACTTCGAAAACACGCGCTGGGCGTTCCTCGGACGCCAGAGGGAGCTGCCCGGTACAAAGCTCATCGGGGTTGGCGGGTACCCGAAACCAGGTCAAGAGAAGTACGGGCAGGAGATCTGGGAATTCTCGAAAGAGATACAGGAGAAGGCGCTTCGGTTCGCCCGGTGGGCGCAGGACGAGTACATCAAGTCGGCGAAGGCGAGGAAGAAATGACTGGGAGAGAGAAGCTCCGTGAAGATCGGATCGACTGGCTCACTCGAGCCGTTCGTGGGCTCCTGAAGATGGAGTTCGACGGCACGTTCGGGAGCAAGAAGTACGAAGAGATGGCCGTGGGCCAGCAAGACGCGGCGCTCATCGAACGAGAGAAGAAGTACGCAGCGGTGGAGAAGGAGTTCGCGGACTTCATCAAGGAACCGGACCAGGCAAAGGCGGAGGAAAAGCTCCAGCAGATGCTGGGGAAGGAGAAGCCATGAAACCTCGGTACAGCGCAGCGATGACCGAAGCGAAGAAGAGAGAAGAGAAGCTGCGGGCAGATGATCCGCGGCTTCACTGTGGCGGCGTGTACCTGTCGCACGACGATGGTTCGTCGTTCTTCTGGCAGAGCGCCTTCGTTGAACGATGGAAAGGCTACGTGATGGTCTTCACGGAGCACCACGGCTTCCACGTCTACGACAACGACGACGTTGTCATCGTGGCCGAGACACAGAGGAACAACAGAACATGACTCTCTTCGAGTGGATGACGATTTTCAACTCTGCGACGCTGGCACTGTGGATCATCCTGCAAGTGCGAAAGTGGTACCTCGACCGTCTCGACCTGGACGCCAAGGTACTTGCTCTCGCGGAGAACTACCCCGCGGGCGTGAAGAAGCTGACAGCTCGCATGGGTTGGACAGATGAGCAGATGGCTGCGTTCTTGGAGAACGCGAAGAAGAGGATCAACAAGCCATGAAGTGCCCCTACTGCCAGCACGAAATGCTTTGCGACATGGTGGATGTCGGCGTCGGGGAGATTCAAAGCGGGCCCTACGGCTGCGAGAACTGCCACGCCGTTGCAGTGTCCTGGGAAGATCGTAACTCGCCGGAGCTGGATGCCGACGAGAAGAAGTTTCAAGTCTGGAAAGGGAGGAAAGAAAATGGGTCTGAAGATCAACAGAAAGAAGCCTGAGTCGTTCTACGTGGAGAAGGCCCTGCGAGAGCAGAACGCCAAGCTCCGCGACATCATTCGAGAGATGCACTCTGCGTCGCGAGAGCAATCAGCGTTCGTGCACGCCGTGCTCGTGTGCGAGCTCATCGACAACCCCAGCGAGAACCGCGCGTTCGAGAAAGCGGAGATGCTTCTGGGCAACTTCGCCACGAGGATCACGAGGCTCGCCACCCAAGACGTCGTGGGGAAGTAATGGGCTACGGGACCTCTGTCGCAACTGTCTACATCGAGAAGCTGCACTACCACATCTTCCCCATCCGACAGATCTTCGGAGCGGGAACAGACAATCCACGCTGCGACTGCGTGGATGAGACCTGCCCCAACGTGGGGAAGCACCCTCGTATCGCCTGGTCGAAGGAAGCTGGGACGCCTGCAATGTGGGAGAAGTGGCCCAATGATGGCTTCGGCATCGCGACGGGGAAGAGAAGCGGAATCTGGGTGCTGGACATCGACCCGAAGAACGGCGGCATCGAAACGTTGTCCGCACTGGAGCAGAAGCATGCACCGCTTCCGAAGACAATCAGCGTGGTCACCGGATCTGGAGGGCTCCATTTCTACTTCCAGTATCCGGGTCCCGACTACCGCAACACCGCGGGTGCTCTGGGTCCAGGGCTCGATACACGAGGGGATGGGGGCTACGTCGTGGGCCCCGGTTCTCTGCACCGAAGCGGAAAGCGCTACAACTGGCAGAACGGACCCGCCGACGCGCCCCTGGCTGTGGCGCCCGAGTGGCTCCTGAAGCTGGTGCAGCAGCCTGCTCGACGCTCCTCGGGGTACACCCCTGGCGAAGAGAAGCAGGGGATGCACTCTGCGCCGGCTCCCAAGTCTGAGGCGAAGTTTCTGCTGGAGGAGATGCTCTCCGAAGAAACTGCGATGACTCAATGGATGCGGGACTACCCAGACGAAGTAGATCGAGAGACGTGGCGAGGCTTTGCCACGAACCTCGCATGCGCCTGTCTCGACTACCCGGACCTCATGGAAGAAGCGTGCAAGGCCTTCCACGAAATTTCGGCGGAGTACATAGGCTACAAGCCGATGGAGACGGAGCGTGTGTTCCGCGACTCCATCAGCGTTGCAGCAACGTACGGACCCATGTCGTTCGAGCACATGGTCCGTTCGGGTATGCCCGCGGAGTACGTCTACCCGCCTGACGCGAAGAACCTGTTGCACTCCGCGAGGTTGGAGATGTGGCGGCAAAGAACTCGACGGTAAGCGGAAATCGTGCTAATGAGCGCGCCCCGCGGACAGCTGACACTGTCTACACTTCTCAACCTTCTGCCGGTCTTCGGTGGACCCCCGTGGTGGCATGTCAGTGCCGCCCGGGGGGTTGTCTTTCTTTTTGGGGGACGGGATGCCGGTTCCAAGCCCAGCAGAGCTCAGAGAGATGTTGGTTGGAACGACATTTCACAGCGACGCCTTCACCGTAGCAAAAGGCCAGAAGACACAGTGGATGCTGGAGACGGAAGCGGACAAGAACGCCGCGGCTGCTCTGGCGCGACAACAAGCGGGACAGCCCGCGATACCGCCAAAGACCTCCGCACCGCCGGACCCCGCTCAGCCTCCAGTACTGGAGAAACTGGCCGGGGTCCTGAAGTATTTTGTGGGTGGAGATCCCGTCCTCGATGCGGCTACGAAGATCAGATTCAAAGCAGAGTTCGCGAACGTCCTGACGCAGGGGCAGCTCGTACTCGCTCCGCTGTGTGATGGCATCTATGACGCGGCGAAACCTGAGGACGTCGAGTATCGGGTCCTGCGGAAGCTCGGCATGCATCGGGGAGGCGAGCCGCTGGGCATCGACTCCATGTGCAAATGGGTCAAGAGCAAGACGTACGGCTCCTGCATGCCCAACGGCGACATGGCAGACGACTTTGTCTGCTTGGTGACGCTGATGCGAATGGACCCGGCGCTACTCGGGGGAAAACTCGAGTGGAACATCATGGACTGCTGCGTCACCATTGATCGTAAGCGACTCCCCGACGGGGTGCTGAACGGTCGGGTGCGCATGGCCATCGGAGAGACCTACTCCGTAGCCACGCCGGGGAAGCGGGGAATGCGTCGTTTCGTGCCCAGCGACACATACGTGCAGCAGGCCATCGAACTACTGGCCCACGAGAATGAGTACCACGAGTCTCGAGAGTACTTCGATGCGCTGCGCGGGACGTGGGACGGTAAGGACTACATGCTTGATACCCTCAAGGCGTTCGGTGGGTACATGGAGATCGAAGAAGGTGAAGAGAACAACATCATCAAGCAGAAGGTCGTCGCCAATCAGAAGAAGATCAACGACCTAGCGCTGTCGATGTGGACCAAGACGCTGATTGGCTGCGTGGCACGTACCTACGTCCCCGGCTGCCAGATGGACACCATGCTGGTGCTGAAGTCGAAGCAAGGCACCAAGAAGAGCTCGCTGTTTCGGGCCATCGCACCAGCGGGAAGGTTCTCCGACGCCCACATCGAGTTCGGCAACAAGGACTCGTACATGTCGATGCAGCAGAACACCATCTACGAGTGCGCGGAGCTCTCAGGCATGGTGAAGAAGGAAGTACAGATCACCAAAGGCTTCATAACGACGCGTAGTGATGACTTTCGACTGCCCTACGCGAAGGCGATGACGAAGAACCCTCGCCACTGCATCCTCGTAGGAACAACGAACGACGACACGCCATTCCGAGACCAGACGGGATCTCGCCGCTTCTGGATCATCGTCGTAGGCGACCAGACAAAGACGGACATCGTCTACATCGAAATGGTGAAGCCGCAGATGTGGGCTCAGATCCTCGAGCTCTACTTTGCTGCGGACTCTTGCCCTGATTGCAAAGCGGCGTTGGATGGCGAGCTCCGCTGCACCAAGCACCGCTGGTGGTTGTCCCGTGATGAGGACGAGCTTCGAGAGAAGTACAACCTCGAGTTCACGGAGCACGAGCCGTACATCACATGGCTCCAGAACTGGGTAGCCAACAACGTCACGGCGAAGAACTCGTCCAAGCAGGGAATGCACTCGGCGTACAAGAACACCGACGCGCTGACGGTCAGTGAGCTCTTGGAGGCGGCCGGTTTGCCGGCTGAGAAGTGCCATGACCTGGTGCATCAGAAGCGCATGGTGGTGGCCCTCAAGTTTTGCGGGTACATCAAGCGCCACACAGAAGCAGGTAACGTTTGGATTAGCCCTGGTATGGCGAACCGACCGAACCTCAGCGTAGTAACGACGCCCGGACAATCAGGGTCTAGTGGAAACAACGGAACGCCTCCCAGCGGATTAACGGGCTCGGGAACAGGTAATCCGTAGGTCAGTGGCCTCGGCTGAACCTTCGGCTGCTCGTATGGTACAGCCGAGGCCCCCGCTGTAAAGCCTTGCCGCGTTTGAGGATTTCGACAAAAATTGGAAGCGGCTGAACCACTGAACCTGCTGAACCATATTTCGCCAAACTCTGCTGGGGGACACAGAACCGGAGGTAGTGCGGCTAAATAGCCACACATATGGTCATTTTGGCTGAACCTCTTAAAAGAATATAGAAATTTAGGTTCAGATGGTTCAGTGGTTCAGAAGAATAAGAGTTTTGGATACTTAGAGCTGAAGCATGCCCCTTAAAAACCTGAACCATAGTCCACCGACCTTCACCCACAGACTCCTACGAAAGAAGTGGTTGCTGGAGCCTTCCGGCACCATTGGGTCTGTGCCGGTTGTTGTAATCGCCTTTCTTGGCTCGGCGGAGACACCCACCCCGCGGACACGCACGCAACCCGTCGTTCATCGCTCAGGCGCCCCGCTGGGCCCGCTGGCAACGCTTTCCTGAGGTACTCATGGTTGATGAGACGCTGGTCGGCGAACCGATTCCCTGGGTCACGCCGGTCTATTTGGAGAAACTGGGATTGGAGCAGTTCGCGGTGTGCAAGCACTGCAACCAGATTCGGAGAGACCACGCTGGTGAGGAAGAGAAATGCCTTTTCGACGCGAGTACCTTTGTCGTCCTCAAGAGCCTGTTGAAGTGAACGGTATGCCGACACGGATACACGACGAAATCATCAAAGAGTTTGTCCCGACGTGTCGTCACTGCAAGAAAACGGCGGAGGTTCATGTTGGCGGGAACATGTTCCCTCGTAAAGCCGACCCGAGGGATTTGATGTTCCCTCGGCCTTGGCCGTGTCTCTTCGATTCCACAGCCTGGGACCCAATGTCTCAGTCCGAGTGGATGGAGTGGCGCAAGAAGCTGTGGGCGGAGCTCGGCGGAATCGGCGCTGACTTCATCCGCGACAAGCTGAAGCAGGCAGGCTTCGCTCAACGCATGGTGATGGACCTCCACGTCTACGGCAACGCCACGCTGGAAGTAGAAGACCTGGACGACGGCAAGGTGAATGTTCGTCTCTTGGACCCACGAGACGTAGTGAGGAAAGATGACTGAGCTCTCCAAGCGTGAAGTTCTCCGCCGCTATCTCTACAACGATGGCCGTAATCTCACCGACATTCATCCTGGGCGGCAAGATCTGCTGCAGCGTTGCCTTGCTGATTGTGCGCGTCATTACGTCGAGGCAATGGACTTCGGAGACGACGAACTTTTGCGAGAAGCTGAAGGGAATCTTCGTCTCGCTGTGAAGCAGCACTGGGCCTAAGCTAGGAGTCGCATGTACCTCGGAATTGACCAGTCGATGCGTAGTTCCGGGGTGGCGGTAATCTCAGAGAAGCAGACTGTACAGTTCGTTGGCACGGTGGCTCCTGGGAAGCGTACAGGAGCCCCTCGACTGGCCTGCATTCGCGACGCTCTGCGTGACGTCTTGGCCGCGGAGCCTGACATCAAGTACGCCGCCCTCGAGGGCTATGCGTACGGCGTTGGCGTTGGGCAGGTGTTCGAGCTCGGCGAGGTCGGCGCAGTGGTGAAGCTCGTTCTCCACGACGCCGCCGTTCCTTTTATCGTCGTTCCGCCTGCTTCGCTGAAGCAGTTCGTAGCAGATCATGGACAAGCTAAAAAAGAACAGATGCGCCAAGCCGTACTCAAGAAGTGGGGGCAAGACTTCGCGCAGGACGATATCTGCGACGCATTTGGTCTCGCTCAAGTAGCGCGGTCTTTCCACCTCAACAAGGGGACAACCCGCTCAGAGCTTGAAGTATTGAAGAAACTCCGAGACACAGACAAAAAGATCTCGCTGGTGAGTTTTACGGCGAACACCATCTCCACATAACCAAGGTGACCCATGGACGTTCAAGTAATCCCCTCCCACGGCGGCGGGGCTGCGAAGGTTGCACCCGCGAAGTCCCATCTCTCGCTCGATATGTACTTCAACAAGCACGGACATCCGCTTGACTCCGTAAAGTGGACGAAGCGTGACGCGGTCATCAAGAACGCCAAGGGTGAGGTAGTCTTCGAACAGAAGGACGTCGAGGCGCCGGAGTCCTGGAGCGACAGAGCCGTCAACATTGTCGCGGAGAAGTACTTCCGCATGGTGAACGGAGTGAAGGAGAACTCCGTCAAGCAGCTCGTCACTCGTGTGGCGCACACCATCGCGAAAGCGGGCTATGAGCAGTTCCTCTTCTCCCTCGAGACCTCTCTCGTGTTCGAGCAGGAGCTCACGTACCTGCTGCTGCACCAGATGTTCGCGTTCAACTCGCCTGTGTGGTTCAACATCGGCGTTCCCAACGTGGCGCAGCAGGCGTCGGCCTGCTTCATCAACCACGTCGAAGACACGATGGAGAGCATCACTGACCTCGGCAAGACGGAGATCATGCTCTTCAAGGGCGGCTCGGGAGCAGGCAGTAATCTCTCGAATCTCCGCAGTAGCTACGAGCGTCTCTCCGGTGGTGGAACGCCTTCAGGCCCGGTGAGCTTCATGAAGTGGCTCGACGCTGGCGCTGGTGTCACCAAATCAGGAGGCACTACGAGACGCGCTGCGTTGATGCGTGTTCTCAACGTAGATCATCCCGACATTCTCGAGCTGGCCAACGGTGAGGCAGGCTTCATCACCTGCAAGGCTCACGCAGAGAAAGTGGCGCAGGCCCTCATCAACGGCGGGTTCAGCGCAGAGTTCAACAAGGCGGGCAACGCGTACGACCTCGTGCCGTTCCAGAACGCCAACAACTCCGTTCGCGTGACCGACGAGTTCATGCACTGCGTTGTTGCGGATAACGAGTTTTACACTCGGAGCAGGACTACGGGCGCGCGCGTCCATCTTTACAAGGCGCGGGACCTCTGGGATAAGATCGCCGAGGCGGCTTGGGCCAGCGGTGATCCGGGCATTCAGTTCGACACTTCGACTAATGCCTGGCACACGCTACCTAACACGGGGCGTATCAACGCGAGTAACCCGTGTTCCGAATTCCTCCACCTCGACAACACGAGCTGTAACCTCGGTTCGTTCAACCTGATGAAGTTCGTCTCTGAGCGCGGGTTTCACGTGGAGGAGTTCATCGCGGCTACAGAGGTCTGTATAACGGCCATGGAGATCCTGTGCGGCTACAGCGTCTACCCGTCTGAAGAAATCACGAAGCAAACGAAGGCGAGCCGTCCGCTGGGAATTGGCTACGCCAACCTCGGCACGCTGCTGATGACGGAGGGCCTGGCCTACGACTCCGACGAGGGTCGTAACTTGGCCGCGGGCATCACGTCGCTCATGTCCGCAGTGGCGTACAGGCAGAGCGCCAAGATGGCCGCAGTCTCAGGCCCGTTCGACTACTACGAAGCGAACAAGGCTCCGATGCTCAAGGTCATCGACAAGCACCGGCACGCTTCTGGCGGAATGGACTCCAACGACGTCTCTCGCCCGGCTCACCTCATCTGGAGTGAAGCGTTGGAGCTCGGAAAGCTTCACGGCTTCCGCAACAGCCAGGTCTCCGTGCTGGCACCGACGGGAACCATCGCGTTCATGATGGACTGCGACACCAACGGCATCGAGCCGAATCTGGCGCTGACGCAGTACAAGAAGCTCGTCGGTGGTGGCTTCGTCAAGATTCCGACGCGGGCTGTTCCTCAGGCGCTCAACAAGCTGGGCTACAACGGGGCAGCGAAGGGGATTCTCGAGACCATCGAGAAGACGGGTTCTCTTCCGGAAGACATGGACCCGACGCACAAGAAGGTCTTCCAGACGGCCATTGGGGACGACCAGATCTCAACTGACGGCCACCTGCTGATGATGGGCGCTGTTCAGCCCTTCCTCAGTGGTGGCATCAGCAAGACGGTGAACATGGCGTCCACGGCTACGGTGGGCGACGTGTCCAACGCTTTCATGCGTGCCTGGCAGCTGGGCTTGAAGTGCGTCACCGTGTACCGGGACGGTTGCAAGGCCAGTCAACCCGCCAGTGCGAAGCAGGAGAAGACGCTCAACGCCGAACAGTCGGATGAGCTCAAAGCGGCTTTGACGAAGACCATCATGGCCTTCGAGCAGAACCGCGGAGAGCCCGTTCTGCTGTGGGGCGAGCGGAAGCGCCTCCCCGATGAACGCTTCAGCGTCACGCACAAGTTCAGCGTGGGCGGCCAGGACGGCTACTTCCACGTCGGACTCAACCCCGACGGAACGCCTGGCGAGGTGTTCATCAACATCAGCAAAGCAGGATCAACGCTCCATGGTCTCGTCGACATGGCCGCTACAGCGATGTCACTGGGGCTCCAGTACGGCGTTCCGCTCAACACGCTGCTCGAGAAGTTCAAGGGCGTGCGCTTCGAGCCGTCAGGCTTCACTGGCAACGAGAAGATTCCCCGAGCAGACTCGCTCGCGGACTACTTCGCTCGCTGGATGGAGAACCGCTTCACCTGGACTGAAGACAAGCTCACGGAGTTCGAGGAGAAGAAGAAGGAACTCACCGAATTCTTTGGGAATCAGCAACCAGTCGTTGCCAAGAAGACGGGGGTGAGCTATCACGGAGCTCCTTGCAGTTCATGCGGTAACATCACCGTACGCGCTGGCACCTGCTGGGTGTGCAACACGTGCGGTACAACAACGGGATGCGGATGAACCGACGAAGCTTTCTTTCCCTCGGTGGGCTGTTCGGTGTGGGCGCTGGGCTTGCCGCCACAGTGTCCCACGCCAGCCGTCCCACAGATCCTCGAGCCATGGTTTCGTGTGAAGGAGCTCACGAGCCCGTGGCGGCCTACATCGACGGTGACCCCGCCATCTGCATCGGGACGACGGACGACCCCGCGCGAACTCTCGTACCGTGCAAGCGTTGCGGTGCGTTGTTTGCGTTGCCCTTGAAGGCGGCGCAAGCGCCGTCGATGCTCTTCAGTGGGCGTATCCGATGAAATGCTCAAATTGTAACGCAGAGATTGTAGACCACACGAACGCCCTGCTGGTGGTTCGTGGGAATGGGAGGGCGCAGATCGCGGCGCTGTGCAAGACCTGCGAGACGGGCGTCTTGACGATGAAAGTAGTACTGTCGCGGCAAGATCCGTTGAAGGAGTTCACCTTCGAGGGGTACCTCCCAGTTTCCTCGGTAAAGTGAGGGCGTCATGCCGATTCTGAGCGCCGCGTACAAGAGCGCGCTGGAGAACATTGGCTTCCCTGAGACGGTCGGGGAGGCCCAGCAGAAGTGGGAAGCTGCTTGGAAGAGCTGCGTGAGTGGTTGTACGCAGGCAATTGCTACGGGACTGTCGTACACCTTGGCAGGAGCCTTTGAGCCTACGGACGACCCCACGGCGTTCTTCAAGAAGTTGGAGTCAGCGGGGAAGGCGGACATCGCCTCCTTCGTCCTGATTCCAATTTACGGCACGACGACACCCCCTACAGGGATGATCTCCCCCATCACGGGGACCTCGGACAGCATCGGGCCTCCCTTGGAGAAGCTCAGCGCATCTGTAGCGGCCTTTGCTCAGTCCGCGGGGTACACCGGATCTCCGCTTCCCCCGCCTTCGGGGACACCACCAGGGACAAGCCTGTCGTAATCGTAGTAGGAGTAGGGCATGTCTTTCGAATACGACGACGTTCCCGAGCCCGTAACTGAGCCTGGTTTCATCTTCACCGTTTCGCTGACGTTGGAGCAGCGAGCAGCGCTCGATGAGATCAAGGCTCTTCGCCAGAAGAAGACGGGAGTCCGCCCGTCTGTTCGAGACCTGATGAACGACGCAGTGAAGCAGTTCATCGCCCACGAGTTGTCTCAGCGGTTCTAGCTAAGGAGCAACTGGCATGACGCCCGGTGGAATCGACGCAATCATCGCAACGAGTCACCCTGTCGAGCTGATGGAGCTCGCTGTGCGGTGGCTCTTTACCCACTGGAAGCACGGGGTGGCCTGTGACGCGGAGGGAGCTCGACTCTGGTTCCCTCAGTCGTATTACCGAATTCCCTTCGGGGAGAGCACAGAGCTCTTCGTGTACCCTACGGATAAAGCGTTCGTAGCCTCGAGGGAAGACCCCACCAACATCGACCAGATCCACCTTCTCCGTACGAGTGGTGAGCTGACAGTCGTTCGGGACGTGGAGTCGCAAGTCGGGGAAGAGCTCGTAGACATGCTGAGGGCCACGAAGTTTCCTGGTGATGTGTGACCTCCGCCACGGAGTTTCCTTTGACCCAACTATCCCCGGGCGGCTCGATGTTTCCGTCTTGGATCCCATGTACCTCTTGCAGCCAGCCGCTAAAATACCACACCGACAAGAAGTGCCCCTTTGACTCAACGGAGTTTCGTCCAGATGAAACGACGGTTGAGATGATCTTGGGTGAGATGCGTTACGCAGAGGCGACTTCGCCCAGTCGCGGAGATGACACGTGGTTGTTGGCGGTAGTTACCCGCCGCTACCTTCAGGCGTTCGAAGTCGTCGTGGACAAGCTCGCAGACCACATCAAGTTCGTGGAGGAATCTTGAAGCTAAAAGAAGGCGTGAAGCACGATGCTCAGAAACGCAGATTCAGCCTCTTCCCGACGAAGGCGCTGTACGCCGTGGTCGATGTGCTCGAGTACGGCGCGAGGAAGTACGAGGAAGACAACTGGCGCAAGGTCCCCGACTCGAGGAAGCGCTACTACGACGCCTCGATGCGGCACATCAACGACTGGTGGATGGGAGAGACGCACGACCCGGAGTCGGGTCACCATCACCTGGCCCATGCGATGTGCTGTTTGGTTTTTCTTTTGACCGTCGAACTTGAACAGGAGAGCAAATGAGCGACATGATCTTTAGCGTCAAAGAAGGGTTCCGTGACGTAACTCCAGAGGACAATGTTCCTCCGGCGGAGATGAAAGGATCTTGGGATGCGTGGCTTCGTGACGCGAAGTTCAAACGACTGGAGCTGTCCGCCCACGAGGATATGTCCGGTGAGCTCGCGTATGAGATGTACGAACGTGAAGAGGGTCCGTGGCGTTTTCTTGTGATGATGAACGACTCTTCCTCGAGTCAGGCTGTCTACATGAAGGAGTTCGCCGCTCTCATCGAGCTACGCTTTCGCTTGGCCGCGCAGGCGAGCGCTGAGCGAACCGCTTATCTCCTGACAGATCTTCACCGAATGGCGGACATCATGTTCAAGGTCACACACGGCCACTCCTTCGAGGCCATCTGCAGAAAGTGCGACCCTGAAGGTTACGAGAAGATGCTTGAGGCTCGGCGTCTTCGCGAAGAGAAAAAACGAACCGCAGCAAGCATGTAGTCGGCGTAGGGTTGAGAAACGAATGCCCGGTAAGAAGTGGAAAATTGGACGCCGTCCCCCCGGGTATTGGACCGGCCCTGAGGCGCTAGAACATCTTCGGGCGGAGGCTCAAAAGTTTTCTCGCCGTGGTGATTTCATGGCAGGTAGCTTTGGGGCGTATCTCGCTGCAAAGAAATTGGGAGTCTACGAAGAGATTTGCGCGCACATGGGCCCGTCTAGACGGCGAGCGCACAACTGGACGCGCGCCGAGATCTTGGAAGGGGCCCGAGGCGCTCTCTCAGCGTCGGATCTTTTGGCAAGAAATCCTAACGTGTACAAAGCTGCACTGAAGAAGGGGCTTCTCCAAAAACTGTTTCCTGGTTTTGAGGTTGGGGCAGCTAAATATTCCCTCTCTGAGGTGTTGGCGGCTGCACGCAAGTACTCCTCGGTTAAGGAGTTTCGCGCGGGAGACGCCAAGATCTACAAAAGTGTTCTTAGGCTACAGCGCGACGGGACGGGACCCAAGCGTGAGTGGTTCAAGCAGGCTACCGCCCACATGGTCCCCGACACGTGGAATTGGACGTACGAAGTTTTTCTGGAGGTGACAGCTTCGTACCTTACAAAAATGGATCTCCTTGAGTGTCTTGGTTGGGGTATCTACGAGAAGTCGTTAAGGGAAGGGTGGATCGACCGTAAGTATGGCCGAGCCCCCTGCGCTAAGAACCCGCGCCCAATGTTACGCCCTTCCAGAGCAAAAAAACGATGAGTAAAGAGCAACAACTGCAGGGGATCACCCCGTACGTCCTGCGCCTGGCAAGCTACTACGCTTGCTTGGGCGTGGGCACGTACAGGCCCCGCGGGTACGCTCAGTTCGACCGCATCGAGGTGAGGGTCAAGCAGCCGTGGCAGCCTGGTGAGCTGTTCACGGAGTCCTGCTTGATCCTCGTGGTCGAATTTTTTAGCTCCGACGAGATGCTGCGCTACGTGGAGTTCGCCCTGACGCCCGCCGGGTTCAGCGGGAAGCCGGTAGTTCGGGAGGTTCCTCGTGAACAATGACGCCTGCAAGCATCAGGTTCTTGCGGACAAGTTCCGGAAGTACGGCTCACCTTCGGCGCTACCCTGGATTTTCTGCGACGAGTGCTCGAAGCCAGTTCACCAAGAGACGCTGAAACAGATCTACCCCAAGGACACCAATGTACGAATACCGCGCCAAGCTGCTCAAGGTCATTGACGGAGACACCGTCGATCTCGACATCGACCTGGGCTTCGACGTTCACCTGAATCCAATGCGCTTCCGTCTCGCGGGGATCAATGCCCCTGAGAAGAACGCCAAGAACGCCTTGGAGCGCGCTGCTGCTCTCGCAGCCACCACAGCCCTCGAGGCGATGCTCAAAGATGCCCCGCTCGTGGTGAAGACGGAGAAGGACAGCCAAGAAAAGTACGGGCGATACCTGGCGAACATCTGGGTTCGCACCATCTGCGTCAACGTCGAGATGATCCGCCTTGGTCACGCGGTGGGATACAACGGCGTTGGGCCCATGCCTGTGTGGCCGTGGACGCCCGCGTAACCTAAACTGTTGCATGCGCGTCGCCATCTACGACAAGAATCCGGGCACCGGTTTCAATCAGTGGTTTCTCGCACTGACCTGGAAGATCGGTTGCTTCCTGCACAAGCTGTTCGGAAAGCTGGACGACTACCGCGCAGCGACGTCGTGGGAGGACGCCTTCGCCTGGCTCGAGCACCAGCCCAAGCCGCTGACCAGCATCCAGTACTGGGGCCACGGTAGCCCTGGGAGCGTCTGGCTGGCGCAGAAGGCCATGCCCGCTACTCGCTTTCGAGCTCTCATCCCGTACGTCACCCCCGACACCGTCATCTGGTTCCGCACCTGCTCAACGTTCCAGGGCCAGCGAGGCTACGACTTCTCGAAGTACCTCGTAGATCTACTCCAGTGCACCGTCGCTGGCCACACCCGCATCATCGGCCTCCTGCAGGGCGGCCTTCACACCAGGAAGCCGAACGAGCTCCCCAGCTGGCCGTTGACCGAGGGGGAGCATCCGAAGTCCTTCTGGGCGAGCTTGGGGCTCAAGGGCGGCAACCACACGATCTTCTGTCTCAGGGCTTCTATCCCGAAGGGGTGGTGATGCTCTTCGCACTCTTGTGGGCTCCCTTCTCGTTCCTCCTCCACAACGTCATCCATGAGGGCGCGCATGCGCTGGTTACCGTTGCCTACGGAGGCAAGGTCACCGCCTTCTTCCCGTTCCCCAGCAAGAGGACCGGCTACTTTACTTGGGCCCACGTAGCCACTACGACGATCCGTCAAGGAACCGCCTTGATGCTTGTTGCCCCCGTGCTGGCGGAGCTCCTGTGGCTCTCCATCTTCTTGAGCCTGTCCTTCGTGACCGACGGCGTTCTCCAGAAGATTCTCCTGGTCGAAGTCGTGAGCTCGAACGTGGACATCGTGGTGTGGCTCTTGGGTTGGTGGAACCCGAAGCCGACCCCGTACTGCGACGCCGAGAGGTTCCGTAGCCTGCTCAACTTCACGCGGACCAAGGGGAAGCTTCTCAGCCTCGTCCTCCTGCCTGTCGCGCTGTTCAGTGGCTTCGCACTGGTGCGAGGCTACGTAGGCTAGGCGGCTACTTCGAGCTCGCAACGGTCGGAGGCGCGGCTGCAGCAGCTTGCTGCGCTTTAATCAGATCCGTCAGAACCTTACCGCGCGTTTGGGCCACGTCGGCGTGGTGCCTCGGTGTCCCGCGGTAGGCGATGACGCTCGGAGCTTGGGGTGCCTGCGGCGCAGGCATCTGGTGCATCACTCCCGCCGTAGCGAAGGGGATCGCCAAGAGCGTGCGGCGCATGTACTTCGCCACTTCCGGTCCCAGAAAATCGAGCGCAGCTTCTTTGTCGAAGCCGAAAGCCAGCGCTGCGTCACACTGTCCGATTGCGTAGTTACTCATCGTTCCTCGACAGGAAGTGGTGCGCCAGCGCTGCCGCGGTTGCTGTGGCCCCGAGAGCCAGCGCTGCCTTGGGAGCGACGCGCCGGATCCCCGCAGCACGGCGGTTCTTCACGAGAGCTTGGACCGCCGCGTCGGTCGCCTTGACGCCGCCGACAGCGCCAGCAGCTCCGCCGAGAACACCGCCTGCGCCACCGCCCAAGATAACTCCAGGGATCCAGGGTGCACTTCCTTCGACCCCGCGAACGGCCCGTACCCCGGCAAGGGCACCCAGCGGCGCTCCAGCGCCTACTCCAGCAGCCCCTCCGCTGATCCCGCCCAGGATCTTCGCAGCCAGGGGCGTCTTCATGGGAGCAACTTTCCCCCACACGTCGGCCATAGAATCAGCGTAGTCCGCTTCCTTGGTAGGCTCGTCGACCTTCGACAGGAAGTGATGCGCCAGGGCCGCAGCTGTAGCCGTAGCGCTGAGCCCCAACCCTAGACGGGTCGTCGCACGGCGTTCGCTTCGAACGGCCTGCCGTTTGATGTGGGTGGTTAGGGCAGGAATCCCGAATCGTCCAGCCACGGAGCCCGCGGCAGCCCCGCCGTAGTACCCGATGGCGCTTCGAGCCCCCGGCGAGAGTTTCAGCTTGTCTCCGGGGCGTGCCCCGGCGGGTGCCTTTGTCTTCGGCGCGGCGGGGCGTCCGTCGTGCTTGGTCATCGCCCTTGTAGAGATGTCCTTCTCCGCCGCCGGCGGGTGCGACATCGTGTGGAGCGTAGGATCGGTCATGTCGCCGATAAGCGATCCCGCCAAGGAGCCGAGGCCTCCGCCCATCGCGCCGCCGTAGCTTTTCAGGAGACTGTGAGCTCCTGGGTCGAGGCGCGTGGGTGACGCTTTCTCCCAGCGATCCAGCAGCTTGTTCTCGAGGTCCGTGTACCCGGCGTTCTTGAAGAACGTTGCCGCAGCATCGCCCCGTCCAAGGGAGTAGAAGTCCATGGGCGAAGTATAGGCGCTACTTTGCGACGTAGACACCCAGGAGAACCCCTGCGACCACGCCGACCGCGATGCCTACGCCAGCGCCGATGGCCCACGCAGGGAAGGGCCCAGGCTTCGCCTCAGCCTTGTTGGCTCGAGTCGTCTCCTTGACCAGCATCTCGTTCAGCTTGGTGTTGCTCTGCTGGAGTGTGAGCGTGGCACTCTTCTGCGCCTCGAGAGCCTCCTGCAGGCTCGTCGTCGCCTTCTTGAGATCAACGCTCATGCCCGTCGTGAGCTTCACCTGCTGAAGCAGCAGATGCAGGTCGGCGTCGAGCTCCAGAAGCTTCTTCGCTTGGTCGAAGTCGTAGCACGCTTTCTCGCCGCACATCGACCACTTGGGGATGTACCTGAGCTCGTCGGCGAGAACCGAGCTGGGGAACACCAGGAGTAGCAGGAGGGCGGTCTTCTTCACGGCGTCACCCCGGCGAGCTTGTTCAACGCGTCCCAGTCCTTGTCCTTCACTGCTTGAAGCTGTGCGATCTCTCGCTTGTGCGCTGCGTCGAGTGTCAGCAAGCTGTCCTGGCTCTTCTTTGCGTCTGCCAGCGCCGTCGTAGCGGCGGCCTCCGCCACCCGGCGCTTGTTGACGTCGGTTTCGACCTTCGCATCGACGGCAGCCTTCTCAGCGGCCAGTTTCTTCTTGTCCGCCTCGGTCTTCAGCGCCGCCAGAGCCTCGGAGCGCTTGGACAGCAGGTAGCTGATCCAGATGGCCATCACCAGGAAGATGAGCCCGCCAAGAACCTTCCACCACCACGATGGAGGGTTCTTCACCTTCTCAGCGAGGTCGAGGATGCGTTCTTGGGTGGTCAAATGGTCAGTCCTCCTCGATGAGATCCGCCTGCAAGGCTAGCTTCTTTAGAATAGCGTCCTTTTGTTGTGGATTGAGGGCGGTCCACTTCTTCTTTGGGTTGTCTCGGAGTTCTTTGCGCTTGGCTTCTATTCTCGCCGCATGCGCTGGGATCACATCCTTGATTTTTCTGATCGATGCCGCGGCCATTAGAACTCCCCTTCCGAGACTCTGTTGGTGTGACACTCTATCGTCGCGAGATTGTCCCCGGGCTTGATCGTAACGTGAAAAAGTGCGAACAGTTCAACTAGATCTTGGTCCGGTGGAAAGGTGAACGCTTCATCGACTCCGTCTACCAAAACTTCGTCTATCAGCACTTCGATGGCGTTGGTTACTTTGTTCTTTGTGAGGTAGCCAAAAGCGGTGAAGGGCGTCGCGCCTACAACTGGTATATACACACTCGCATCGGTTAGCGTGAGCGTCGCATTGTTGTAGAGAACCGTGCCCGCAGGTACGGTGACGCTCGTCGCGTCAACCGCGATGGGGAGAAGCATCGAGGTACCTTTGAGGTTACGGAGCTCGTGTAGTACGTTGATCATTGTTAGAACCCCATGCTGATGAAGAAGAATTCTCGTGCTTGTCCGCCGGCATTCATGTTGATGATCGTCCCCGCGGAATTTACCGCGTAAATGTCGACGCGCGCCGTGCTCGCTACCGGATTTACAATCAGTCCACCTACGGGGACAACTCCGCCAATCGAGTTGTATGTCGCAATACATAGGTTCTGCGCGTAGACTGTCGAAGTGAAGTTGATCCGTACGCCGTTTCCGACCTGCGCGACGCTTGCCACGTTATGGGTACTGTCGAAGAACGGAGTGGTTACGTCTCCATACACAACGACCCGTGCCTGGGCCTTTATTGTGTTGCCAGAGTGGATGACGTTGGATGAGGTGGTGTTGTCCCCGCCGCTTCCAGAGCCGTAAACAGCGAAGCTGTAAGCACCGATCCGCCCTCTTACACCGGAACCGGTGATGGGTCCTCGACCCACTGAAGACGGAAAAAAGTCGGGGTTGAAAGCTCCCCCTCCTGTGTCCGTGCTACTTGACCACCATTCCTGCAGGGCGCCAGTCATTCGTGATGAGAACGCTGGACCTGTGACGTCGACAATACCGCCGGCGTAGGAGGTGAGATCCACGTTTACGGACGAAACCAGCTCCCCAACGCTGGAGATGTACTGTCGGTAAATAATTCCATTCTGGGGATTAGTGTACTTCGAGATGAGTGTCAGATCGGAAGTCGCAGTTGTCGCCGCGACGGCAGAGATACGGGGAACTGTACGTGCGTTCGCAGCGGAGCTCCGCAACCCTGTGCCGAGGTGAATACCCTTGTTCACCTCCAGTTGCGCGTTGGAGGCGGCGACGCCAACGCCGACTAGTTCCCCGCTGTTGAGCCGTAGGACGCTCTGATCCGCGGTAGTAGTCCCTGCTCCGAGGCTCAACTGGTTGAGCACCGTTGATTGGACGGCGATGGAGCAGGACCCCGCCCCTCCTCCGCCAGTGGCCATACCGATTTTCAGTTTGTGCTGATTGCTCCCGCCGCCAACAAGTAGGATGTCACCGTCGGTGTTAGTGAGATCCCAGCGGTCTTGGCTACGCACCTTGACGCCGACGCCTGTACCGTTTCCGGTGAAGTCTCCGCCAACGCCGTTTGTCCCCGCAGCGCCAAGCACACCTACGCCCAACGACCCCTGCCCCTGCCCAGAGACCCCCGCGCCTCCCGCAGTTCCACCGAGACCTCGAACGCCGTCGGCACTTCCTACACCGGTTCCTTTAACCCCGTAGGTGTCGAGGCCGCCACCAGTGCTACCGAAGCCTTCAACACCCGCGGTTAGCGTAGTCGCGGAGCTGACTCCGATGACTCCCGCGCCGCCGCCAGTTCCGACGCCCACTACGCCGTTGTTAGCGAAGATCTCCGTCCGTGCGCCGGGTGTAGCAGCAGAACCACCTTTTCCGTGGACGCCGTTTGCATTTCCCGCCGCTCCGCCGCGGGCTTCGACGCCCGCCCCGTCCATTGTGGTCGCAAACGACGACGGCCCAGTGGCGCCGCCGGTGAACGTTCCGCCTTTACCGGTCCCCGCGCCGGACCCCTTTACGCCGAATCCGTTCCCGAGACCGATTCCGAGTACACCGCCAGCACCGCTTTGTCCGACGACTCCTTCTCCGCTTGTTACGGGCGCGGCGTCCCCTTCGACGACGCCAAGGACACCCGGTCCCGCCCCACCAACGCCAACGCCGGCAACCCCACCACCGTCTCCGCCGTTACCCTTTCCGACGACGCCGTAGCCGTCAGAGCTGTGGCCAAGTCCAACGACACCTGCGGCCTGTACGAGAGGGTTTCCGGTGCTAGGCGCGGTGTTCGCCGTCGACGCTGATCCTGGAGAACCTTCACCGAGAACGCCTTTCCCTAACCCATCCCCCGCGCCCCATACCCCGATGCCGTTGGTACCTCCAGCTCCGTAGACACCAGCGCCCGCAGAGGGCCCGCCATCTCCTTGCACCCCGGCCGCGCCGCCCGTTCCAGTTCCCCAGACGCCGACGCCGTTTCCGCCGGTTCCACCAAAGCCTTCGACGCCGATACCGTTGCCCGTTCCGCCTTTTCCGTAGACGCCGGTGGCCGCGGACGCTCCGCCCGTGGCGGTGACCCCTCTCCCCGTCGTGTTGCCCGTAGCCGTGACCGCGGTCGTCGCCGCCGTGGAGGGAGTGAACACGTTGGCGTTGGTGAACGTGTTGTTCTGCGGGAGAGCTCGAGACGCCTTCTTACTGTCGAGTTCCTCGAGAGCGGCCTTGACGTTGTTCGTCGCGATGTCGCCCGCGGGAGTGAACCCCACCTTGATGGCGCCCGGTGTACCTCCGCTCTTGACGCCCAGCGTCTGGATGATGGTGTCGAGCGCGGACTCGAAGGAAACCGGCCCCGCGACTACCGTGCTGTCTGCCCACGAGTTCGGCGCAGCAGGGCTGCCCTGGTAGGAAGACCCAGATGCTACGAGAGGTCCCGTCTCTCCGGCGCCGTAGACGCGTCCGTTGATGAAGATCAGCTGTCCGTTGACGACCGTCGCAACCGGCAGCGCGCCAGGCAGGCGCTCAGGGAACCGACGCAGCAGGAACAAGCTTCCTACCGGAATCGTGGCGCTGTTCTCAGGCGCTTCATTGAGCGACTGACGGCGACCTCCGTAGGCCAGTCCGACCATTTCGTCGTACCAGATGCAGAGGACGTCACCTTCGATGAGTTTGTTGAGCGTTCCGCCGTCGGCGATGAAGAATGATGACAGGCTCCCCGGCGTGATGATGTGCTGTTCAGCTTCCGCCGCCCCAGACAGGAAGCGTGTCGCGTGCTCTCCGGCGGGGTAAACGCCGACGATGTGGTCCTTGATGAGGCTGTTCGCCACGAACGACGGAGGCCCTGGAGGGGCGCGCTGGGTTCCTTCAGCAGGTGTCCCCGTCCCGAATGAGACCGCCTCGAGCCCCATCGCGATCATCGTGGGGTCGGCGTTGAACTGTTGGATGAACCCTGTGAGCGCGTTCAGTCCTGCGGTTGTACCGCTGACCGCGTGGTCGTCGTACCGGATGTGGATACGGTTTCCGTCACCCGTCGTGGTGATGGCGATGGACCCGTCGCCGACGGTCTGCGGGCGCAGGTCGATGGTGATGTTGTTCGCGCCGTTGTAGGCGCGTGGCTGCCCGGAGACTCCGGTTACCTTCGTACGGATGGTGATTTCCGCTGGGGTGTTCGCGCAGATGACCAGCTTGGCCATCGTTGAGGTGTCCGGCGCCAGGAAGGGCTTCAGAACCAAGTTCTGCGTCGGAACGAAGGTCCCAGTGGGGAGGCCGTTCCACGTGATGTCCCCTGTGCTGGTGAGCAGCATCGCCTTGTCGGCGTCGCTCATGAACTTGAGCTGCTCAAGCTCTTCGCGGATGATCTCCGTGCGCGTACGAAGGTTTTCAGAGGGGCGCTTGAACACCGCCCCCTGCGCGGGCTCGCCGTCGACAATCGGTCGAACCGCGTCGTCCGTCGTTGTCCCGGTGTCCAGGTCATCGTTGACCGGGGCGTGCGGAGGGGTGAGGGTACTCGTCGTGTAATCGATGTTCTGACGGGCCATGGGATCTCCGATTTACGACGTAAAGGCGATGCGCCAATCGTAGTCGACTACGAAGGCGTTGCTTTTGGGGATGGCGGGGTGGATCTGCCGCGCGAAGAGCTCCGGGTAGTGCGTCGGGTCCGCGGGGTTGATTTCGTTGTCGGGAGAGACAGGCGGAGCCGGGATCGTCGCAGTCGTCGTTCCGCGGATGAAGAGCCCCGCCTCTGTGAGGTCATTCCCGTTGAGCTCCGTCGTTGGAAGCGTCGCGGTGATCTTCATCTCGAAGGGGTTCGCGAGAGACAGCGTCTTCTCGGTGTCGCCCAGAGAAAGGTACTTGCTGGTTGAGAGAGAAAGCGGCAGCTGCAGGTTGATATCCGAGCGGGTTGGCGGCACCATGACCACAGGGAACCCTGTCGGATACCCGCCAATGCGCAGGTACTTTACTGCGTAGTCCGCCGCCGTAGTCGTGGTCTTCTGCGAAATCAAATGCACCAGGCTGCGCAGGGCGACGTAGGTGATGGTGTTACGGATCTCGTAGCGCCAGTGCACAGCGCCGGAATCGGCGCGGCGCACGACGATGCGCAAATCACCGCGAAGGGGAATCGTGGTCGCAAAAGTGGTTTGCATGGGCGCGGAACCTATCAAAGTCAAGCGTGCATGTACACGTACAAGGGACGGTCCATCAAGTTGAATTCTGGGGCACTCACAGGCGGTACGTTGGTCGGGTCCGCAGGCTGGATGGACGGATCCAAGCCGCCAATGGCGGCGAACATTCCACCGGCGCCGGGGTTGATAGTCAAGGCACCGCCCGCTGGGTTGGTGAACACCCAGCTGTCGCCGATGAGCCAGGGGCTGCCGATGGTGAGGTCGTTGGTGATGAGCCCCATTGTCTCCAACTGGCGGCGAACCATACGCACCGTCAACTCGTCGGTCAGATCGATGATATCCCGGAACGATGTGACGGGGCGGAAGTAGAGCGCGGTGTGTACCGGTTTCACGTCCCTCAGGATCTTTTGGAGGTCCGTCACTAAGAGGCCTGTCAGACTGACGGACTGATCCACGAGAACACCGAACATGTGCATCTTCAGGAAACGGTCCATCAGGATAAACGCAGCACTGTGCCGGAATCCAGGGTTCGTGACATGTTCGTCTTCGTCCTGTCCGATGTAAAAACCAGGGTCGCCTACGTAGGCGTGGCCGCTAGGCCCGAGGATGTTGGGGTAAAGCTGCGGAGATACACTCCGCCGCGCCGCCGGCGTGTCTGGCATGATCTCCTGCGGGATCGTGATGGTATGCCACCACTCGGGGTCTTGCACGTAGTCTGTGACTTGGATCGCTGTGGTGAGAACTTCGAAGGCTTGGAAGGTGAGGATTCCGTAGTTCGCAGGATTCTTCACGTCCGGACGCATCGGTGTGTTGAGCGGATACTCGTAGACGTTCTGGTCCGTCGTGACGTACTGCCTGTTGTTTTTCGTGTACGTCCACGTCAGGCTGTCCAGCGGATCGACGGTGAACACGGAGGTGGGCTTCAGTTTCACCTGCGTCGTACTGACGTACGCGATGATGTTGAACGTTCCGATGTTGTTGGCGTAGTCAGACTCGGTGATCTTTACGTATCCTCCGACGGAGCTCGCAGAGAAGACGGCCGTCGGCACTGTGAGTACGTTGAGTGCATCGATGGTCGCACCAGTTCCCGTGCTCAAGATCCCACTGTCGTAGTTGAGGAGAATTTCCCCCTCTGTACGTACGGTAGGCAATGAGGCGGTGAGGTTGAGTGCGCTCTCGAGGCGGGCCATCGCTGGGCCCAGGATGTACAGCTGCATGAGGCCGCGGATGAGCGACCGGTAAGTCTCTGTAGAGAGCTGCTTGTTCGTGAAGAAATAGCCGTAGGTGTTGTAGATTGCTAGGTCGTCGACTTTGGAGTCAACCGCCCAGAAGGAGACTTCGACTACTTCAAGGGTCGGGATGTTTTCGAGCTTTCCGCCTACCGTGATCCTCTTGATCTGCCCATCCACGAATGAGACGGGTGACGGTGGCGCGGGGGAATCTGGAAGGGTTTGGTTGTAGGCGCCATCATCCCGCTGCCTGATGATGCGCCAGGAGAAGCCTCCGGGCTCCGCACCTACTGGGAAGGTCGGGAGGGGCGTCTCCGCGGATACAGACAGCACGTCATCTTTGATGTGGACGATGGTTGCGACTCGAGCGTCCGCGTACTGAACGAACCAGGCGTCGTTGATGGTCGCAGGGGCGCCCACGTCGATCTTTTCACTGAAGTAGAGCTTGTCTCCCTTTTTGACGCCGAGAGCGTCCCAGCTGGAGACCGTAGCGCTGGTGAATTGCCCGCCGATGCCGATGACGACTCGTCGCTGTGCGTACCCCGGTAGGAAGGGCGCCGTGGGGTCGGCTTTGAACTGGAGCTCCGCTCCCGCTACCTTGTAATCGATGCCCTCGGTGAGGGCGGCCTTCGGTGAGTAAACGACGTCTTGAAGCTGCGGAATGCTTCCGAAGAAGGTGTCCAGTGTTCGAACGTAGCGGTCTGTTCCAGGGTTCCCGTAGAACGTTGGGGGCGGGAGCAGGGGGATCCCGTCTCCTCGTTCGTGGAAGATGATCTGGTCTTCCCTCACTGTGATGAGTTTGTAGTATTCTTTTCGGAAGAGGGGCGTCTCAACAATGTTGGTGTTCAGAACATCGCTCATGAAGTTCAGGTAAACCTGTCCGAGCAGGATCTCCGTTCCTTCGTAGGTGACCTGGATGTCCCCGATGTCGCGGAAGAAGCGGTGCCAGAAGTCTGACAACCCGTGCAGCAGCGAGTCAGGGTTGTTCCCGATCAGCGCCATGGTCAGCCTACCAGGGTGAGAGAGATGTCGGACGCCGTCGTCAGATAAATGAGCGTACGGTCACTGTGGCCAAGTTCCGTCAGCTGATCTTTCAATACCTTGTTCGCCGCGGCTACGAGCGGTTCGTTCGCAGGGATGGCGGGGTCGAGGTCCGCATCGCTAATGGGGGTCCGCAGATCCAGACCGTTTGTGAGGGTCGCGTTGTTGTCTGGGTAGTCCGGGTAGACCGAGACGATGTCCTTCGTGCTGTAGCTGAACACCTCTCCATCCGACGCGAACAGCTGGTAGGTGAGGGCCGTCGGACTGATGATCGTTCCGATATCCGGGTAGGTCGCACGCAGGTGCTGCAGAATCCCTGTGAGGTCCAGAGCGTGCGTCAGGTCAAAGTTGTTGATGAACGTGGCGACCGTTTGCGCCGCTGCCGCGTTGTCGAGCGTCGTCGTAGCTCCGAAGCGCATCTGGTACGCGATGCTCATCGAGATGTAGACGGGGGTGTACCCCTTGACCAGCGGGTTTGACGCCAGTACGCGCTGGAATTGATCGACGACATACGCCTGAACATCCGCGTACCCGACGAGCGTGTCGTAGGTGACCCGCATCATCCAGGTACCTACGGTGTGGGCGGGGGGTCCCGCCAGGTTCGCCTCGACCTGGTTGAGGGCGTACGCAGACTGAGCGTTCTGAGGCGTCGGGCTGATGACGCGGTACTCTCCTGGCCCCGGCGCCCCGTTTACTCGGGAGGTAAGAATTTCGATGGCGGTGGGGACCGCAGCGTCGTAGAGCTCAACCTTCTTGATCCGATAGTGCGGGCGCCCCTGCAGCGTGATGCGGCCGGGGGTTTGGATGGTGCGTGACGTTTGGCCCGTCGCGATAGGATCCCCGTTAACGTCTAGGGCGTAGATCCGTTTGTCGGAGTAGTTCGGTGCTGTGTCGCCGATGGTGTACGCAACGTAGGTTCCCAGTTCGTCCGTTGCGTCGGAGAACGCTGCTCGAGGGCTCACCGTCAGCGACGTGGCTGTGACGGTGTCGATGATGTACTCACGCGGTGCGTCATTCAGGCCCGTGACGATACGGAGGATGTCCCCGGGTGCGACCCCCAACGCCACGAAGTCTTCGGTGGTGTCCTTGAACACGGCGATGACGTTGTCCGGGCGCGTGTACACGCCGCCCAGCACGCCAGTCTCGACGACCTCAGACACGGGCAACTGCACGTAGATGTCGGTGTGCCCGCCAATATGCATCCGAAGCCGCGTGACCGCCTCGCTGGAGAAATCGCGCAGCATCTCGGGGTCGCCGAAGCCGACTGAGAGGACGCGATTGATTCCCGCGAATGTCTCTCGAAGTACCGTGTCGATGGAGCGCGCGTTCACCAAGTTTCGGACGGTGATGGCCGTCGGAGCTCGAGCAAGGATCTCCGTCGTGCTCTCAACGTCCTTGCCGTCGTTGACCGCGGACTGATTCTCTGCGTAGGTGAAGAAAGGGCTGAAGAGATCCGCGTTGAGAAATTTGCCGGCGGGGACGTTGTAGGTTGTTCCCACTTTCTGCGCGACGAGGTTCGCAGTGGTGATGTACTCTGTGACGATGTTGTCCGTGTTGAAGACAGGCGTCAGCGACGAAGCCGGGATGACGTAGCCGGTTACGGTGTCGGGCACGTAGACCAGGTCCGTCGTCCTGTAGAACCGCGTGGACGGGGACAGCGTTACATCGGCCGCCGTCGAGAAGTGCAGAGTCGCGGTGAGCCGGGCGGTCTGCCCCGTCTTTCTGGTGATGAACCAGTTGGAGAGCAGGGCGTCGACTGCGTCCTTCACGGACTCATCGTCCGTTTGTGTGGAGAGGGCCAAGAGGGACTGCTGATCCCGGGTGGTCTTCCGCTCTTTCTCCAGGTAGGCGAAGATGAAGGCGACAGCCGTGACAACGAAATCACGGATGACGCTACCCTGGCTGAAGTCGGCGTCGGGGACCTTCTCCTTGAGGTAAGCGGTCAGAAACGCGTCAGCGTCGGCGAGAGCTTGTTCATCGAGTGAGATCGTCGCCATGTCTGATGCGCTCCTAAGTCCGCGTACTCCCCGCCGGTACCTGCGCGGTAAGGACTGTGCCCGCTACGTTTTTGATGTGTACGTATACGTCAAATCCGTCCGCTCCGCGAGGGACGACGCTGGCGACGCTGGCCGATTCCAGCCGTTCGTCGTCAGGGGGAAACTGGGCCTGGTCGAAGGCTCGAATCTGGTCGTTGCAGTCTGTGACGTACAGCGTCACGGCGTCTACAAAATCCTGGTACCTGCTGAGGTTGGACCCGATGAGATCCGCAAAGCCAGTGCCGTAGCCCCTGCTGAGCGGGTCCGTCCCTTTCGGTGTCATCAAGCACTTGAGCCAGCGGTTGACGAGCTTCTGGGGGCCCTTTACACCTACGGCGCTCGTGAATCCGAACGTGAAGACTTTTCCGCCCGCGTCGAGCTGTTCGTTCTCCGGTGCCAGTTGGTAGTGGATGTCGTAGGTGGGCATGGTTTACACCGCGTCTCCGTCTTCCCACTTCCCAGTTTCGAAGTTGTAGCTAAACGAGGCGAGAGTAGTCAGGTTGAAGGCCGCAGGTTCAGCCTCTAGTGTAGACGCTTCGAACTGGCTCGTCGCGTGGCTCAGGCCGTTAGACTGATTCGCGCAGAAAGATGCTTGCTCCTTGAAGAGCGAGGCCCTGGAGGTTCCGCCCATGGACGCGGAGCGAGACAAGCTGACGGCCAAGTCGTGCGCCGCCTTGTAGACCCCTCGTTTGGTCCCTGCGATGTTCAGGCTCGCGGCGGCGAGGGCGGTTTCTTCGGTGAGCTCAGTGAATCCCGTTGCCGCGTAGAACGCGGGGGCGCCACTGATCTCTTTTTTGAGATGAGTCCAGTGCCAGGGTTCGTTGACGCTATGTCCTTCGGCGTGGTCGAAGCCGTAGCCGGCTGCGTGCCCCGGGTTTTGAGGGGTTCCGTCTCCTGCGAGCCAGAGGTACTCGGCCGTGTACTGTGGCGGTTTGGCCATGTACATCGCCTTGGTCATCTTGACGTCGATGTCGAGAGCGCGACCAGACTGGTGATTGCTGTAGCCGGGTCGCGCCGCAACACCCAGCTTGTCGGCCACAGCTTTAACGGACCGCTCCGTGAAGAGCTTTTGCTGCTGCTCCATTGATCGGAAGCCTGACGAGAGCTGCAAGACAATCCCGTCTCTCGCCGCCGCCGCCGCCATCATGATGTAGTCGTACGCGGTGTTCTTCTCGATGAGGAGGCGCCCGACAGTGCAACAAGTGATGCTTTGCGACTTTCCGCGGACGTACCCCGTCTGCGCTGATTCTTGTAGCTTCGGAAGCGGGATGGGGCCGTTGATCTTTGGCGCGTTCGCTGCGTTGACCGATACGAGTACCGCGGTTTTCTTGTTCTCTGTGACCTGTTTGACAGAGCTGTAAGTGACCTTCGGATCTGACGAGGTTAGTGTTTCGTCGGCGGTGATTTGGTTCTGCGTCTCATCGGACATGGCTACTCGCCTTCGCGCGGGTGACAGCTTGGACGATGAGCGTCTTCTGGTAGCTCAACTGCCCCTGCGTGATGCCAAGCTTCTTCATCAATGCGGCGCCTGAGAGGATCGGCTTCCCTTGGTATCCTGTGGAGTACTCGAAGATGCTTTTCTGGAGCGGGGTTAGGTCGTGATAGATGTAGTCCACCAGGTGATCTTCAGCGTCCTCTATCTCCGGATGGTCTTCCGACTCGACGAACTCCTTGCGCTGGCTCTGGCGTTGGAACGTCTCAAGTTTTTTGGGTGACCATCCGAGGTGGTCCGCGAGTTCGTCGTTGGTGGGCTCTCGTCCTTGGCGGTCCCTCAGATCGTTCGACGCCGTGTGGTAGGTGTGGAAGAGCAGGTTCTTTGTCTCAGAGAGTCGCGCGGTATTCTGGGTGGCGTAAACGACGCGAGAGAGCTTGGGCAGCCGACTGGCGACGTGCGTTGAGAGCGCCGTGCCGAAGTTGGGGTCGTACGATTCGAACGCTTCGACAGCGAGACGCTTGGCCTCTGCCTCGAGGTAGGAACGAGACATCGATGGCGCCCACTTGTTCACTTCGCGCATAAGGATGGGGTTCATCTGGGTGAGGAGCTTCTGAAGGTCCCCCGGTGACCTCGTCTTCTTCCATTGACGCCAGAGCTCCGTGTCTGTGGCTTTGAGGGGGTTCATTCTTGCGGTCCTTTGCGGCTGTACATCTCCGCCTGGTAGGCGACAAGGGCTGAGTCCCAGTCGGCTCGTGTCTCTGAGGCGTCAATGGCTCCGGCGAGGGGCTCTGCGTAAGCAACGGGCTCTCCTTCCGCCGGCGGGTCCGTCACTGTCGTGGTCACGCCAACTTCTGCGGGCGTCGGCACGTAGTCGGGGTTGTACGTGAGCTTCTTGATGCGCTTGAAGTAGGTGACCTTCGTCCCGAATCGCGCATCCCCCAGCTGCACCTGCCCTTCCCGCACCAAGGTGTTGATTTCCTTCTGTGAGCCGTGGAGGAACTTCAGGTAGTCCGTGATCGTGCAGATCGGTCGCGCGATGTACTGCATGGCCGTGTCGTACTGATTGAACACGGGCACGAATCCTTTCAACGGGACGACATCCCGGGTTCCTGTGAGGGTGTTCACCAGCACCGTTTGCTCCCTGACGCCTCCCGCCGCCTCGGTGGAGGTTGAGCTCGTGGCGTTTGCATCGTTCTGTGTTCCGGCCTCCGCTGTGACGACTGACGAGCCTACGACCTGCGTTTCGAGCTTGATGGGATCGGGCGCCTTGCCATCCGGTCGTTCGTACCCAAGCACCTCGCGGAAATCGAACGAGGCCTTCTTTCCATTTTTCATCGGTTGTCGCTGGAAGAAGAGAGCGTTGTAGAACTGCTCTGCTTTTGTGAAGTCCTGGATGATGTCGCGAACCGCGGCGATGGGCTCCAGGGGCGCGGAGCCGTAGGGCACCTTGGTCTTGGTGACCTCCTGGTTGAGCAGGTCAAGCATCTCAGGAATCGTTCGGGCTAGGCTGTAGTTGATCGAAGTCGTCATGCTGCCGACGCTGAGGCTCTGCGTGACGTTGCTCAGGTAGCCGATGTTGTGAAAGGCGCTCGCCTTCTGGTCGAAGATGACGCACGGGAAGCCGGGCACGACGTAGGGGTTCCACGCCATGTTGACCGCGCCGCCGCGTTTCTCGTATCGCCCGCGGTAGTGCTCATACTTGACGTAGTCGAACATCAGTTCTCGAAGTGACGCGGCTTCTTGGAGGTTCCCTTGTTCCGGACTCTCAGAGGCCGTGGTATCCGTTTTTCCTTCACGGTTTTTCAAGTAGGTGAACCACGCAGGCACCGGCATGCGACTGATCACGGGCCCCTTGAAGAATTCTTCTGGGAACACCAGAAGGTTCTTGCCGCTCCAGGACGTGTTTCCCTTGCTCCCAGGCTGCACCTCTTCGGTGGACTCGTTCTTCTGGACTGGCGCGCCTGTTTTTCCTCGGAGAACGACGTCGACTTCTGTGGGGTAGCCAAAGCTCAACGCCGCCGCGACGAAGACGTTGGAGGACAGTACGCTGGAGATGAATTGATCGTTTACGTAGGTCCGCGTCGGCTGAGCCACGTAGCTCTCGCTGTACGAGATGTTCGAGGTCATGCAAGGGAACATCACGTTGCACGTGGGGGCGATGCCGAAGAACATCTGCGGCTTTACGAAGTAATTCATGACCCGGACAGGGTTCTTGAGAACATCGACTTCGTCGATGCTCATGTTCCCGGGGCCGATGATGGTCCCGTCAGAAGCTCCCGTAGCATCGACGATACGCACCCTCGCCGAAGGGGCGGTCGGGAGCATCGCGATCTCAAAGAGCACGTGGCCGTACGTCTCCTTGAGCACGTCCCAGATGGTGCCCGCGTTCCCGATGGGCGCTGCCACGTTCTGCTGAATGGACTGCAGGGCGGTGGTGGCCTGTACCGCTTGGAGGATTGGGAACGTTCCCGTGGTCGTTGACGTCTCGTCCTCGAACATGGGCAGGGCGGCGAAGCGGTTGACGAAGTTTCTCTTCCGCACCCAGCGGGAGAAGAAGTTGACCGCGGGGATGGCGCGGCGCACCGGCTTCTGGTCGTTGAGGCGTCGGTCGACCATCCCGCGGACGGCGTTGTAGAGGATCTCGAAGGGCCTGGTGATGTCTGGAGGGTTCGCGTCATCCCCCTTCATCGGCTGTACGAGGAGGCCCTTCTTGAACAGGGAGAAGGGATAGAAGGCTCCCGCTTGCCCAACTCCAGAAGACTGAGCTCCCGCCGATACGGCGTAGTCAGCGACCGTGTCAACGTTGTTGAGGAAGTAGTAGTGAAGCTGTGTGAAGATGGAGATGTCCGCGATGGCGTTGAACGTCATCTGACGGCCGCTTGACGAGCTCGAGTAGGACCACCCGATGATCTCTCCTTCGAAGAGAAGCCTGAACTCCGGCTTGTCTGGGTCAGCGAGGTCGTCCAAGTAGAAGACTACGACTTCGACACGGTCTTCAGTTCCGAGGCGGTGGAGAAGCCTGTGCGGTGGAAACGAGAGTGTGGCTTCAGGGATCATCCAGACGCCGTAGCTCACTGAGACGCTTGGGCACGGGACCTCTACCCCGTTCAAGTAAACGAGCCACGCCCCTGTGTGAGGTTTCCCAACATACCGATCCCCCTGCCGTGCGGTCACAGGTCGGCCTCGTCCAGGAGAAGCGCGGTGAGGTAGACCGCGGCGCAGAGTCCGGCGACTCGATGGTTGAAGGAAGCACTTTCAAGCCGCGCTCTGATGAGCGCTTGATGCTGGGCGGGAACTCCCATGGACGCCAACTCTCGCATCGCCAGTTCCTTTTGCGTCATCGCTGCGACGAAGTTCTTGTCGACCGCCTTCGCCGTCAGCTTGTCGACGTACCACCCTGCGAGCAGAGATGGGGGAACTTCTGTCAGATCGAAGAAAATGGACCCCATGTCCGCTTCGTGCGCGAACAGTACCGCTGTACGGATTCTTGTTGCGAGGTCGTCTGTCCCGGTGGTGATGGGCGCGGCGGTGTACTGAAGCGCCGAGCGTCGCCACATCTCCAGTGTTGGATACGGAAAGGCCTTCTGCAGCCGCACTTCTCCTGGAAGGATCGGTTTGTTGACCAGCGTGTTGTCGATGTTGAAGGCGACAATTGGGTCGCCGATACCGTAGAACTGAAAGTTGGCCATGGCGAGCCTCTAGGAGGGTCCTCCGCTGGAGGATGTCTGCGTGGAGGAGGAAGATACCGGGGCGGTGGACTGATTTACCTCAGGCGCCTGCTGCGCGACGGTTGAGGTTGTCTGTACGGCAGCACTCTGCTGCAAGTGGGACAGCTTCTTTTGCTCGCGAGCCTTTTCGCGTTCACTCGGCCCCGGTTCAGGCTGTTTCTGGGCCGCCGCCGGTTCCGGTGCGGATGCGACGGGAGGGACGGCCGTCACCTTGACGCTCGTGGTCCCGAGCCCGCTCAACCCCTGATTGAAGGGGAGGTAGCCGTCTCCCTTTATCGCGAAGGGTTTGGAAAGCTGCACGACACTCGCGTTAGGGCTGGGGAGCTGAACGATCTGTTTTACCAACAGCGAGAAGTTGAACGGAACCGCCATCTCCATTTCAGCGTTGAGTCCGAGGGACAGACCCAGCATGGCCCCGGACACAATCAGCCCGTCGTACCGAATGCTCAAGAGCGTGTTCCGCTGCGCCAGTTTTGTTCCGCGGCCCATCTCGTTGTAGAGCCGAAGCATGTTCATCGCCTGATCGTCCTGCTTTGTGTTTAGGAGCGTCCCGGAGTATGTGAAGACGGCCGCCCCTTGGCCGAAGAAGTAGGCGATGTGCTCGTCCGCGAGAGTTTCGATGATCTGACTTTTCTCTTGGATGGTATGCTGCACGTTCTGCAGCAGGAAGTCGATGTACCCGTTCCCCCCGCTGGTGTTTCCTTCCGAATCGACCGTTCCCCCCAGAACCTTAGCGATGCGCTGGGTTTCGGGCTTTGTCTCGAACTCCTTGATGAAGCTGTCGTAGTTCTTGACGGGCAGAAACAGCCGGGCCAGGGATTCCCGGAAGTCTCCGTCAACCGTCCCGTCGTTGACAGCGTATTTTGGCGTGGCCCCTGGAACCTCCGCGAACACTCCGCGAGGGGGCCGCATGTTTGCTTGTTGCTTGGCTTGTTCAAAGTCGTTGGCGAAGGGGATGCCGCCTGCAAGCATGTTCCACTGCAGTCGCTCCGCGGTGAGGATGCCGGGCCCGGTATCGTCGTCGACCAGTTTTCCGTCTAGCAGTGCAGTGACCGGCGTCGCCATACGTTACCTCGTGAAGGAGTCGTCGGTCGGTACGACCGTCTGAATTGGGAGCACACCGATTTCATTGACGATCATGAGCGCCCGTCGCCGGAGACTCGGGAGCGAGATTCCGATGTCTTCCCCGTTTTTGTTCTGCTGCAGGAAGACCTCGTTAACCGCCGTCAACACGTTGATCGACGTCGGGATGATGAGTTGTACGCGTTCAGACATTAGCGTCCTCCAACGTCAGGCCTGTAGTCCGTGGTGTCGTTCTTGTTGAGCAGCGCATCCGCCGCGGCTTGGAGCGTGTCCGCCGCCGACTGCAGGGAGTCTACCGCTTGTGGGAACGCTCCACTGACGTTTCCTTCAGTGTCTGCCATCCCGCTTGCGAGGCTCTTTAGTGCGTTCCCCGCCTTGGTGATGAGACCTCCGCGCTCTTCGGACGCGGCTTGTGTTCCAAGGCGTCGCGCCTTTTCTTTCGCTCGTTTCGCGATGCTCGCCTTTTTCCCAGGGCTGTCCGCAGCCTGATAGTCCTCCGCGAGTTTGCGCATCCCAGGGTCGTCGATGTCTTCAACGTTCTTTTGGAGCAGATCCTCGATGGACTGTCCTGCGACCGTCTCTTCTCCAAACGCAGCAGCCATGCCTGACGCTTCGAGATTTTGAGCCTTGATGGCGAGCCTGTCTCGGCCCCAGCTCTTCATGAGCGCTTTTCGTTCTGCGTCGGTTTTACCGCTAGAGATTAGGGACTTCCCGAGCTCCTCCAGCTGCCCTCTGTTTTTTCCTGTCTCTTGGCCGACGGTTTTGATCTCCGCCATGATCTTGTCTTTTTCTTTTCCCTCCGGGAGATTCTCGAGGGCAGTCATCGCCTCTGCATACGCCTTGTGCGCCGGGCCGTTGGGGTCTTCTTCGGCCATCGCCGCCGCACCGAGGGCCGCAATACGTCCGCCTTCCCCTGAACGCCCCTGTCCGAAGATGGTGTCGGTTACTTCGTCACGCGTGCTTTGGGTACCCCCGAAAAAGTCGATTCCCTTTCCGGCTCTCTCGTCTGTCGGGTCTACGCCGAACATCTCGTTGGAGATCTCAGTGAGGTCTTGCCTCGCTGTTGCCATCCGATCTTTGAAACGTCCAGCATCGATGTTGCCGTAGGCGGCGCCGTATTTTTCATTTGTGGATATCCGGCCTACTCCGACCATCGCGACTGCGAGCGCGGATTGCTTGTCCTCCTCGCTCATCTTTTCCCAGTCGAGGCCAGACAGTTTCGCTCTCTCCCTCGCCAGGGTTTCCGCTCCCTTCCTTGTTTCTTGCTTTGAATCCTGGATGCCCCAGCCGAGCTCCTTGTCGGCTTTTTTAGCCATATCGATCCGTAGCCCCGCAAGGAAGCCGGACATCTTGTCCTTTCCGGCGGCCGTCCCGCCCCCAAGTTCTGTGATCTTCTTGGAGGCGGCCCTCGAGCTGGCTTCGTAGCGCGCTGATTCTTTCCACGCGGCATTTCCACGGTCTTCATCTTCCCGCTGCAGACGATCTTCTTCGTCCCAGTCGCCCATTCCCGTCTTGGCCATCAAGTTGTCGGCGAACTCTTCTCCGCCGATGTTGGCGAGAGACCAGCCTACCGCCCATCCGGCGATGGCCGCTCGTCGTCCAAGACGTCTCCCCGCCACGCCTACACCTCCTAGGGCGCTGTCCCAACCGCCTCGCCGCTTGGCGCGAGCTGTTTCTTCGTCGAAGTCCCCTCCGAGAGCTCGATCCGTTTCAGACTGGCTCGCAAATACGCCGCCGAATCGCTTGTCCCGCGCATTCCGCTCTCCGCTCTGCCCTCGCGACGCAGCAATGCTGGCGTCAGCAGCGGCCCTATCTTCGTCGCTCATGTTCATCATCTGACGGAGCTCTGCGTCAGACCCCGCGAGAAGACTACGGTCAGTGTCGAGGATGACGGATCCTCGTTTCTTTGCTTGCCTCCCCTGCTCATCGGTGGCGAAGAAGTTACTCACTCCTTCTCCGAAGTTGCGCATGCCTGCGTAGAGCTCTTGTGCCCCGGCCTGCGTACGGCGTGAACCCGATGGGGAGGCCCAGAATCGCTGCCCCATCCCTGGAGCACGGGCTTCCATCGCCTGGAGCTCGAGGCCGCCCACTTCAGCCTGCTGGATCCTGTTCTGCGCCTGCATGTTACGCCAGTACCCAGGGCTGCTGGCCTGCGACATCATGGCCTTGACTTGATCGTTCGACATGCCCATGGAGAGCGCCGCGGTGGCAAATCCGCCGGGGTTCTTGTCGAGGCCCATCATGTTCATGGTCTGCATGACCTGGTTCATCTTCGCTGCCTGCAGCCCTTGCGGCCCCAAGGCGCGACCGATGGAGTCCTGCAGCTCGGTTCCCTGGACCTGCATCATGCCGAGGGCACCGACACCCTGGCGCTGCACCGCAGAGAGCATGTTGTTGGCGCCCATGGTTGCCATCTGGCCGATGTTCATTCGGCCACCTTGGAGCGCGGCTACCGCTCCCCCGCTGACGCCGAACTCTCCCCCCGCGCCCATTCGCGACAGCGCGGCGGCCATCATCGGCTGCTTCAGGAAGGCCGCTGAACTCTCCATCTCATGTTGTGCGACACCTTGTACTCCGCCCAACATCGCCAATCGTTGAGGGGTGAACGCGCCTCCTGCCACGGCGGCCTGCGCCATTCCGGTGGCGCCCATCCCCATTCTCATTCCGAGACCGGCGGAGAGCCCCTGCTGCTGGTACATCATCGCGCCTTGCATGCCCGCCGTGTCCATGATGCCGCGGACGCTCGTACCCGCCATCTTGGAGTACATCCGGGCTTCCATCGCCATGTCCATGGTCTCGCCAATAGACAGACCCATCTGTCGTGCCTTGCCCATTGACTTCAGGGCTTCGACGACGTTGGGTTCGTTGGCGATCTTCATGAAGCTGACTAGGGACTTTGCGATGGTTTTCACGCGGTCGTGGATTTGATCAACCGACTGCGTGTCGTTCAACATCCCCTGCTGCCCCGCCACATTTGTGATTCGGGTGAGGTCCTGGGCGGAGAATGCCCCCTGCGTGTCGCGCTTGAACTGCGTGCTGAACGCAGTGTCCTCCAATTTCCTTCCGAGGTGGGTGGCGCCTTGAATGCTCAGGCCGCGGCCTGTGGTCATGTTGAGATCGGGACCACCCCCAACCCAGGTTTGTGACGCTCCCAGCATTTGCTGGCCTCGGATGGCCATCGTGCGGAAGGGGTTCAGATTGTCCGTGATGTGCTGAGCTGTGGCCCCGAGGCCCAGGTGTTCGGACCCCATGGCTCCCGCGAGCGCGCCGATGCCGCCGCCGATGAGAGCGCCTGTCGGACCGAAGCGAGCTCCGAGGGAGGCTCCGATCCCCGCGCCCATGGCGCCAAAGCCGATGTCAGCCGCTCCTCGCGCTACGACTCCCGGTGTCGCAAACAGCGCCCCTGTGCGCCGCTGCCCTGCCTGGATCGCCATGTTGTTCGAGAGCTCCATCGGAGTCTGGAACTGTGGTGGCGGAGGCATCGGGGTGAAGGGCGTTTGAAACAACGGCATCTGCGGAAACGGTGAAACCGTCGGTGCCTGCGGTGGCTGGAAGGGTCGGTAGATCCCCATTCCTGGCGTCGTCATCATCGCCGGGTTGGGCATCATCCCCGTGTTGAAGCCTCCGCCGAAGCCTCCCATCATCCCCATCATCTGCGCGGAGTAGGGGCTGAGTTGCTGAGACTGAATCCCGGCCATGTTCTGCTGGTACTGTTGGGAGAACGCGCCTATAGCGCCCATCCCTATCCCGCCTCCTCCGCCCCCGCCGAAAGCCATTCCGCCCATGCCGCCCAGCCGCATCGCGGAGGTCGTTTGGAGGGTGGTCGCCATCTGCGTCTGGGTCTGGCGGACGATGTCCTGGGAGATGTCGCCAGGGTGCCGCACCATGGGTGGCGCCGGCGGAGCCGGTGTTGCGATCCCGAGGGGGTTGAAGCTTCCACCTTGCCCGACGAGTCCCAACTGCGCCTGCATCGAGTTGAACTCGTCCGCCATGGATCACCGTCTCCTCGCACCCGCCTTTTTCTTCGGTGGGGCCGTATCCTCTGGAGTGTTCAACCCCTCCAGTCTCTTCAATAGGGCGTCGTCATCCAACTGCTTTTTGACCTTTTTGCTCACTACTTGATTTCTTCGCAGGCGTTGACGGGCGGTGTAGTCTGGGGTGTAGTATTCTTGGGTAAGGACGTTCTTGTAGGCACTTAGCATAGCCTCAAGAGTGTCGCTACGCATACCCAGTCCCCCGCTCAGGATTCTCGCAAAAAGCTCCACCGTCGTGAAGCGCTCTTCGCGTTCTCGACGGTAGACTTCCTGGAGAAGGACGTCTTGGGCGGAGCCCCGCGGCGGTAACGCCACCCCCCTGGCGTAGGCATGGGCGCGGGCGTTGTTCCGCGGGGCTACTAGAAATTTTCGGCAGCTCCCTCGTCGAAGACCGTCATGACTTTGGTGTCGAACCTCGATAGCTCCCTTGAAAGAACCGTGAATAGGGGCCCGGGAAGCCTTTTCACGATTTTCATGATGGCATCGAAGTCCTCGTCTGTTTCGTGCTTGAGAGGCTTTCCGTCCCATTCATAGAGAGACGCTGCCAGGTTGTAGCGCGTAATGAGCTCGTCTTGGCTGATCGCCAGCTGCGGCTTCTGCATTTCGAGGATTGTCTGCAGGCGGAGGTGGTCTTCGTACATTCGCGTGCGGAACACAGCGCGATGACTTCCTCGAAGGCGGACGTACTCTTCGTAGTAACCCTTGGAGAGCACGCTGTCGTAGATGGCTTCGGCGCTTTTGAGGTCGATCTCTTGGGCTTTCAGGCGCTCCCGGTACTTCTCAGCGGGGGTGAGGAAGTCCGCGTTCTTGAGCGGAGGTGGAGTGGTTGCGGCCACTGGCTCCTCGGCGGCGACCTCCTTTTCCTCTACAGGCTCCGACGGCGGGGGCCTCGGCTTGTTCTGCTCAGGACTGCGAAAATCACCGATGGTGGGTCGTGCCATGCCAGCTCCTTAAAGATCGTCAGCTTCTTGGTACAAGGTGGGAACAACCAAGGTGTTGCCCGGATAAACACGTGTGGTATACCGCGGACCTAGCGGAAAGGGAACAGCAATGCGCTGCAACGGATGTGGCTTCAGTTCAACGGTGGAAGAGGCACCAGCCGACAGGCGCTGCAACGCCTGTGGGAATCGCTTCGCTTTCGAAACCGACGATTTTCTTTTGCGTCAACACGGTGCTCCTGGCCGAGATGTGCGACCGGGCCAGGTGCAGATGGGTCGTTTGGTCGAGAAGGTGATTCGTGAGCACGCCGTGGCCTTTGTAGAGGCTCCTGTCGGCTCTGGCAAGTCGGATGCGTACGGCGTCCCCGCCTTGCTCACGGTGGCGAAGGATTCGAAGTACAGCATTAAGGGGTTCACGGGCACTTTACCGAGTAGAGTGGCCGAGCAGAAGACGTTCAAGCCGCGTATCGTCATCTCGACGGCTAAGAAGAATCTTCAGCATCAGATCGCGGAGAAGGACCTTCCGTACATTCGGACGCGACACGGGGACGGACTGATTCAGATTTCCGTCCTCAAAGGAAAGAGCAACTACGCCTGTCGTCTCAAGGCGGATACGACGCTCGAGCCGAAGGACCTGCGAGAGTTCACCGAGTGGCTCGACAAGAACCCCTCGGAGGACTTGGGGAACTTCACCGGCAAGCGCCCTCCGTACATGTTCGACGTCACCGCGGAGGACTGCATCGGGAAGAGCTGCAAGTACGCTCGTGGAGGCCAGTGCGGCTACTGGAATGCACGGCAGACGGCGGCAACCGCCAGCATCATCGTCACGAACCACCACGTCGTTGCTTTCGACCTCCGCTTCGGCCCGTGCAAGGTCATCGGACCCTACACGACGTTGATCCTGGATGAAGCACACCAGGCACCGGCGTCCTTCCGGGCGGCATTCTCGCAAGGAGTGTCGCAGAACGGTGTATCTCGCTTGGTCCGGCAAATGGACAAGGCGGGGATCATGGGAGGTTTAGACACCGCTCTCAAGAATGCCTGGAAGGAGATGTTCGATCCTCTTCACAGCACAGAGGGTGAGATTCCGAAGGATCCCTTTGGCTCTCCAGGCACGGAGACCTTCGAAGTCATGAAGGAGCTCTCTGTTGCGACCCAGAAAGAAGCAGAGGAGCTTGGCTGGTCCAGCAAGCCTGATTGGGACATCGAAGACATCGCATCCCTGAGTGATCGGGACCGCATCATGGCGATTCTCGCGCTCAAGAAGAACACTGAGCGAACGATGTCGACGCTTTCTTTGGCTACGGACCCGGGAGACAACCACGTCATCTACATGACCAAGTCGGAGAAGGGGCACAAGAAGGTCACCATCGCTCCTATCTCCGTCGGCAAGTTGGTGGGCCCCAAGCTGCAGATGATCCCGTCGGTTATCGTCACCAGTGCGACGATGGCTATCAACGGGACTTTCGATGACGCGAAGTTCCAGTTGGGGCTGAACTGGGCGAGCTACAACGATGAGGATGGAGCCCCCAAGGCTCCGAAGGTCATCCACGAGCTCGTGCTGGGTACGCCGTTCAACTACGACAAGCAGGCGATTCTCTACACGCCGAGGCATATCCCCCTCCCCGTGGGGGCGACGTCACCGGACCGAGAGAGGTACGTCTCGGCGTTGGCGAATGAGTGCTCGAGGCTCATCCAGGCTTCGAACGGGAATGCGTTCGTTCTCTTTACCGCCAAGCAAGACCTGTTGGACGTCCACGCAGCGCTGGAGGAGGAAGGTCTCCCTCAGCCGCTCATCATCCAAGAAGATGACGCCGCCGCAACTCTCCGCCTCTTCATGTCTACGCCCAACAGCGTTCTCATGGGGGTGAAGTCGTTCTGGGAAGGCGTCGACGTGCAGGGGCAGAAGTTGCAGCTGGTCATCATCACCAAGCTGCCGTTCCCTGCACTCACGGACCCTGTGATGCAAGCACGGTCGAGACAGCTCATCGCAGAGCAGGTGGCGCAAGGCGTAGCTCCGACTACCGCGCAGAGCGCTGTGTTCTCCAAGCTCCAGATTCCTCACATGCTCACGGAGCTTCGCCAAGGAGCCGGTCGGCTGATCAGAGCGAGAACTGACAAGGGCGTGCTGGCCATCTTGGACCCGCGGATGTTCACGGGCAACTCGAAGGACCGCCCGACGCCGACACAGACGTCCTATCGTGGGTACGGGAAACTGGCCGCTGATGCGACTGGATTCCGGAACCACGTGTTCGACTTCGAAGTAGTCCAGCGCGTGTTGGCGCAGTGGAATGAACGAGAGGTGATCCGTCGTGCAACCGCGTCGAAGAGTGGTGAAGTACCCGGAACATCAACGAAGGCTGTTGGAGTATCTCAAGGTGATGCGGGCTGAGCACAGCAAGACACAGGATGACGTTGCGAAGGGCCTGAACCTCTCGAGGAGTCAGTACACCGCCCTCGAGGGGGGAAGGTCCCTTCTCAACGTCGACCATCTCTGTAGCCTGGCTGCGTTCTACCAGCAAAGCGTTTCGGAGTTTCTGGACGGAGTGCTGTGATGCCTCGCCCCGCAGGGACCCGCGTTGTCATCTGTTCTTGCGGCCGACGCTGTGTCGGATCGCCAGGACAGCGGGTCACCTGTGCGGGGTGTGGGAAGAGAATCTCGATGCCGAAACGGAGGCCCAGTGCACAACGACCGATTCCTGGTAGCCGCTAATCTCGTGCGGGGTAAGAAGCTGGTCGCTGCGGCGGTAGTCTACGCCAGCGGGGTCGAGGAGCCTTCGTTTTCGTATACGATCAAAGGGCGTAGTCGCACTTCATTTCTTTATCGTCGTGGAGACAAAGTCCCTCCGTCTCTGGACGCGTCGCTGAACGAGCACATTCGCAGCACCGCCGTAAGCTGGTCCGTAGTGACCGCGCACCCTGATTGCGCCCCCGCAGCGGCCTTGGAGTTGGCGATCATTCGCGCTGTGGAGCGTTGGGTTTGTCGTCAACCGTCGCTCCCTAGTCTCGACGAGATGTCGGTTCTCTTGCCAGTCAAGAAACCCCTCGCGGAACTTCCTTCTGCTTTGAAGCAGCATACGAACACGCGGGACTGGCATACCGCCGCCGCTCGAGCCCTTTGCCGCTACCGCATCGCGCAAGAATAGGAGATCACATGTCCAAGACTACGTACCCACGCTGTAACGGAGATACATGTGTCCGCTGTCGTCGTAAGTTTGAGCGCGGTGATCGCGTTCAAGTAGTGAACATCATCGAGAAGGTCGGTACGAACCCGAGCAACCCGCGTGAAGTAGGGTCGTGGTTCTCCGGGGAATTCGAAGTGCAACACTCTAACTGCGCCGATCCAGGTCTTGACGGCACCATCATCTTGGGGAATTCTGCATGAAGAAGAGAGCGGGTATTTTTGATCCCTGGCGTCAAACGGAGCAGCCGCCCGTCGATGAGACTCCGGCGAGAAAAACACCTAGAGAAGTCCCCCTGGATAGGATAGAGGCGCCCCCGGAACACTGTATTCAGTTCAACGGTATTCGCGCGGGTGTGTTCGTGTGGCTAGATGATACCGGAGGGGATGACAGTCCAAAGGCTCGGCAGATTCTCGTCGATCTTGTTCATCGCATCTCGATGCACGACAACATCAGCAAGGTTCTTCACGGTTGGGGCGTGTACGCTGGCGTGCACAAGGCTCCTGATGTTGTTCAGCTCGGCGACGGGGAGAAGAAGATGACCATCGTCGTGCCTGTGAAAGATGAACGTCTGGTCCCCCGAGCCATCGACACATTGTCCTTGGCTCTTCGAGAAGTTTCGCAGCAGTTTCCCGATGTCCGCGATATGTTGGTCGCCCTCAAAGTCCGTCCCTACGTCAAATAGGAGAAGTCATGAACAAGCTGAAGTGCAAAGACTGCCGTCACTTCGACCCCATCCGCAGCGGTCAGTCGAAGAACCCGAAGCACGGCTGGTGCGTCGTGAAGTCGATCTATCCCTTCCGGGAGGAAGCGGGCGGTCCCGTGTTTCCGCCAGGGGTGCGCCGCGTGGAGTCCCCGGAGCTCCCGGCCAAGCCTGAAATCGTGGAGGGAAACGTCGTCATCTCCAGCTGCGCGAAGGTTTCTGCCAAATGACTCAGACCCGAAAGACGAAGGTGCCCGACGGCAAGGGTGGCTGGGCGGAGCTCGAGGGAGAGCTTCTTCCGGGGTCCGCCGCGGATATGAAGAAGCAGGAGGCTGTTCTTCAAAAACAGTTCATTGAAGACGCGGCTGCTATCACGGAGCGTCTCGTCCAGTTCGACCGAGCTCTGCTCGTGGAGCGCGGGTTGACGAAGGAGCATCGAGCCTTCGCCGCCGCGCTCTACTGCATCAATCTCCGTGAGTCGTACCCCGGGGCTACTGGGAAACCAGACCCCGAGGCGTTTGACGCCCTCGCCAAGATGGCCGCGGACTACTACGACGCGAACGCACCTAAAAAGGGCTGATCATGGCCAGCGTACCTTACGCAGAGAAGGCGTTCCTTCAGCTCATGGCTCGTCGTCTGCTTCGGTACACCAGAGAGGCAGAAGCTCGAGGGGAAACGTACAATGACCTCTCGGGCTTCTCCCCTCTTCAGTGTGGTGTTCGCGCCAAGTACCGCTTTGAGAGCGCTCCTGGCGGGTACGTCCCGGTTCTCCTTCTCAAGGCTCACCTCTTGTATTCTCCCGGTGAGTTGAAAGAGATCGCAGCAGAGATTCTGGACGGGCCTGTAAAACTTCGTGCGTCGAAGGACGATGACCTAGAATACGTCCGCGAAATGGACGCTGGTACATCGGTCCCTGGGTGAGGTAGGTTGCCCAGCTCACGGAGGAACTGTCATGAAAAACTTCATTCTCTGCTGTGCTCTTCTCTGTTCATCCGCTGCCCTCTCTGAGGGCGTCGTGGCTCCGGTCCAGATCGATGCGGGAACCGTCGTTGTTGAGATGTCCGCTCTCGTGGTGACGGGGGTCGCGGAGCCTGTAGACGCAGGAGTTTCCGTCGTTCTCGACCCCACTTTCACGGACCCCTTCTTGTCGACCAAGGGATTCTACCACGCGGTCACCACGGGCAACGGCTGGCTGATCGCGATGTTCCTCTTGTTCTTCCTTGTGGGCGGTCTCCGGGTTGTTGGTAAGCGCGTCCACGCGATGATCCCCGATGATACCAAGCACCCTGTTCTGAAGCCTGTGGAGACGGCGCTGTTCTTTATCTTCGACACGAAGATCGGCGGCTGGGTCATGAACTGGCTCTCTGCTATCGGCGGCTGTGTTGCCACCGCGGCGATGGCCGGGCACGCGGTCGACGGGGAGACGTGGAGGGTGGCCATCATGGCGTCGACCGGTGGTACGGCGCTCATCGAGCTCAAGGATGACGTGATGGAGTGGTGGGACAAGAAAGCCGCCGCAGCCTTGGAAAAGAAGACAGCAGAAGAGGCCGCTAAGCTCGCAGTGGTAGCTCCAGCTACTGAGGTAGTTCCTCCGCCTCCCTCAATTCCCCCGGTTGAACCGCCGAAGGCGTAACCATGCCCATGCCGACAGGCCCATTCAAGCCGAAGCTATTCATTGGTCTCGATGGGCCTGTTTTGGTCCCTTCAGCTAACCCGATTGACCGCGATGAGTACCTCGGCGCCGCGGTCGCGCCGTACGCCAAGTCCTTCCTGCATTGGGCGACACAACACTTCGACGTGCACTGGCTCTCTGATCGCGGGGCCGTCCCCGCAGCCTACGTATCAAATCTCCTGGCTCTCCCAGCGGACAAGGTCCGTATCTCGGGGTTCACGGACTCCAAGGTCGAAGCTCTCTCTCCTCACAAAAACTTCTACTGGGTCGACTCAGAACTGATTCCCCATGAAGTTTCCTGGTTGGCGCAACATGGTCACGTGGACCGCCTGATCTCGGTTGACCCCCGCGAGGGGGTGTCCACGGACGCTAAGAAAGCGCTTGAAGCGCGTGTAGCAAACCACCGGTAAACAATCATGTCAGATGAAGTGATCCTTTGCGCGGATTGTCGTTCAGAGTTCCCCTTTACCGAGAGCGAGGCAACGTTCTTCGCGTCCAAGGGGTTGACGAAGCCGCGGCGGTGCAAGCCCTGCCGCCAGAAGCGCCGCGACGCCAAGGCTACCGATATTGGTGCCGCTCCTGGTCCTACTCTCGCTGCTTCTCCCAAGGCCAGGACCCAGTGGGTTGGTGGTGGGGAGACTGAGGAGCCCCGCCGCAGCAAGGGCGGGCGTCGGGATCGCCGGCGTGACCGGCACGACGATCAAGGCTTCTAAAAGCCTGGGTCACTATGGGTACAAGACTCTGGCACCCGCAACGCCAGATTCTCGTCGGTGACTGTTTTCTTATCCCCAAAGGGCGTAAGAACGGTGGTCCCACTTCAGGAGGCCGTTCATGATACAGCTACGACCGTTAACGCTTTGTGTCTTGATGATCGTACCCGCCTGCAGCCTCAGCGCGGCTAGCGCCACGGGGGTGTCGTGGACCTATGAGCGGAAGCTCGAGAGAGTCCAGGAAGAGCGACAAACCTACACAGCCCTCGCGAACTCCGCGATGGGCATGAGTGAAAGAGCCTTCTCTTTCGCTCAGAAGTACCAGGAGACCCTGGGCATTTGCATGGCCAAGCTTTACGGCCGTGACACGCTGGAGCTTATGCAGGCTGCTTCTTATAAGAAAGGAGGAATCGGTGGACCTCTCGATGTGCGGAAACAAAGCCGACTTCCTTGACCGGTATCGGGGGAACGTCGCAATCAATGTGAAGTACCGCGGAGATCCAAAGCTTTCGAAGGAGACGTTGGCCCAGCTCTCGGCGCTCGATGGCGCCACCAGGGACACCGTCGTTCGTTTTGCTGAGGAAGCTCTTCGTGAGACCTGGTGGGCTACGATGCAGGAACGCTCACGGGAGCTTGGTCTTGGAGACCTCTGGAGCGATGGACGTTCTGGCGGGTGGCTCGTCTTCAAGATGACCATCAGTCAGCTTGAGGACAAGATCTACGAAGCAGAGCGCCACTGTCGGAACTGCGACGTCACATTTGAGCAGCACGTAGACGGCAAGTGCTTGTTCGACTCTTCTCCGTTCTCGTCTGACGCTCCGGAGCATTTGGCGCTGTGGGAAACGTTTCGAACCTTCTCCTCCGAAGTGAAGGATTCTCTCCAGTCCGTGGGGGACAACTTCGAGGAAGAAGTACTTTTTCAGCTGGAGAATCTGGATGACTACACAACTGGACTTCCTCCCCTCGGAGGCTCCGAAGCCAATCCCGCAGCCTTTGAAGAAAACGCCGACGAAGAAGCTGGCCCCTGAGCCTGCGCCGGAAGTCGTCGTGGAGGAGTCAAAGAAGTCGCTGTACGGCGTCTCGAGCTACGTGAACATCAAGACCTGGGGCGTGCGTGACCGCTCGGGCGAGTGGGTAGAGGCGCCAGGAAACCAGTGGCGCGCTCCGTTCGCTGCTAAGCATCTCACCCACCGGGAAGCGTCGGAGATCTTTGAGACGCACCCTCAGGCGTTTCAGTTGGTTGATGGGTGCGACATCTGGGCGTGCTTGTCGGACGAAGATGAAGTCTTCGTCGTGAAAAAGGAGAAGACCAATGTCCCTGCAGCAGAAGCAGTACCCAGAACCCCCGCCGATTGAGCTCGACGTTGCTCGGCTCCGGCGCTACGTCTTGAGTCTTCGCGAGTCCTTGACGGAGATGGTCGAAAAGGGCGAAGGCTGCATCACAGAGCGTGACGACTGTGACCCTGACTGCTGTCGCTACGGTCGTGCTCGCCAGGTTCTGAAAGACACAGAGAAGCTATACTCATTCACATGAGTGACGACAAATTCCACGTCATTGGTGAAGTCAAGGTGGGCACGCTGGACGAGAACATGCGCCTAGAGTGGGACCGCCTCTACGCGCAGCAAACCAAGATCCGCAGGCTGCAGGAGTCGTACGAGGAGGCGCTGGACGCCTTCTGGGATGCTCTGCAGCGGCAGTTCGGACATCACGCCACCTTGCACGAGGTCACCCAGAACTTCCGAGTGTCGGAAGAGGGGGACGTCTACCTCGAGCACTGCAAGTGCCCGTCGTGCCAGGCCGTGGTGTACGGGATGTCCGTTCTTGAGACGGTGGAGCAGATGTACAAGAACGATCTCATCCCACATCAGGCCATAGACTTAGTCCGAGCTCGAGCTAAGGCAGTTGACTCGGAGAGGAAAATCAGCAAGAAGATGCTCAATTAGGGCCAGCCAGTCCTTCGGCGAAAGCTGTTCGTGGCAACACGGTGAAGCGGAAACGCAGGCTACGCAGTAAACTGGGGGGCCGCCCTTCAACAAGGCGGCGCCACTTTCAGGGGGTGACCCGGTTTCGACAGGGGCTACTGAAGATCAGAGGCGAGCAAGGGTTGGTCAGCAGGCCCTTTCAAAAGCCGACCAAGACTCAAAAGCCAACAGCGATGTTGAGCTCCCGGCGTGGATGATCGGTGCCTCGGCACCGGAATTCCGCGCCGCCGCGTAATAGCGGCAGGGACGTCTTCCAGCAAGATGCTCCGGTAACTGGAAGGCGCAACACAGGAGACCGCCGTACACAGGAAGCCGCCAGCCTGTCTCGGGGTAAATAGAAGAGCGGCAAACCGTTGGACCAGTCAGGGGATACTGACTACGCTCGTAGTATCTGGTCGTAGGTGTTTCTGGACGGGGGTTCGACTCCCCCCACCTCCATTCAACTGGAGTGCTAGTACCGAACGGAGCATCGATGCCTTGGAGCCTGCAGTCCCAGGGATAGCCGGACGGAGCGGAGTACCATGTTGTGAGCGCCTTGACAGATGACGTATAAGTCCTCGCGCTTGATGGCCAGACAGAGGCATCGCACTTTTACGAAGTCTGGTGGTTGTCGCAGCGTGGAGAAGTCCGGTATCTCGCCAGGCTCATAACCTGGAGATCGTCGGTTCAAATCCGACCGCTGCATTATGAATAGTCAGGAACGTCTGCGTGAAGCATTTCGCCTTGGCTGGCGCATAAGATCCGATGGAGTTCCGATTAGCCCGCTGGGCACTGAAGTAGCTACCAATCTCGACAAGTCTGGGTACCCCCGTTTCACCGTGCGGCTGTCAGACATGAAGCACCGCCCCATCTACGTGCACCGGCTGATCGCGCTAGAGAAATATGGTGAAGCAGTTTTCGCTCCGGGAATTCAGGTTCGTCATCGCGACGGTAACCCTCTCAACACGGATCCGAGCAACATTCTCATTGGTACGCCGTCGGAGAACGCAATGGACAAACCCAGAGAAGTGCGCGTGGCTGTGGCAGGTCGCGCTGCTAGAAGGTTGACCGATGCTCAAGTTCGTGAGCTTCGTTCGGATCGGCTCCAGGGAGCTTCATACTCCGAGTTGAGTGTGAAGTACGGCATTCAGAAGTCGACGATTTCGTACATCGTTCGTGGTAAGACGAAGTACGAAGGATCGGAGCTACCCCCGGCGTAGGGTAGCTGGTGGAGGCGCTGGAAACAGCGCCCTTTGACCGGAGGGGCGTCGTAGTTCGACGCAGGCATGCGGCCTGAACGGGCGTACCTTTGCAAGCCGTGGTGCTTCGAGCGGTGGTCACTTCGAAGTGTTGTCCGTTGGGCGTATGGCTAGGGAGCCAGGGCAAGTCAGGGAGAACCTCTGAGACTGCTGTGGCTGACACGACAGAAGTGTTCTGGGAGAACCCGGAGCACCCTGTGCCTGATTTCCGAGGTTCGGTTCTGCGTCACACATAGCTGGAGGCATCCGGTGAAAGTGAACACGTTGGATCTCCGTAGACGAGAGTAATCTCCGAGGAGGATGTTTCCCAACAAGAATGCCCGACGCCCAGGTGGCCACTTGGGAGGTAGGGAAATACTCGGTGTCTTACCCAATCGAGGAGCGTCCGTAGACTTGCATGGCGTGTATCGGCGTCCTCGTCAGTTTGACAACTCGCCACTACCTCGAGCGTGAGGGAAACTTTGAGGCAGTACCCCTGGGACGACTCCCCAGGACTTCAGGAAGAGTGGCCGAGCGGCTTAAGGCGGTGGTCTTGAAAACCACTGGATCGAAAGGTCCCGAAGGTTCGAATCCTTCTTCTTCCTCTCCGATGGAAACCGTTAGCTCAGCCAGGTAGAGCGCAGGCACTTGGAGCCTTTGGTCGCGGGTTCAAATCCCGTACGGTGGAGATCGGAATCAGCAGTACCTAAGACAGCAGTCATAACGTACATATCGTACCCACCTGGCGTAAACCGGACTTGTTCCGGAACAGAAAGAGTGGCGCTGATCTCGGGTCGAACTGAGACAGCAATCGCTGGGAGGGTCGAACCTCCCAGCACTTTTGGGGTTGTAGCTCAGTTGGGAGAGCGCCAGCTTTGCAAGCTGGATGTCGCCGGTTCGATCCCGGCCAACTCCACTGTACCCACTGCTGCGATGGAGACGAACGGAGTCCCATTACGCTGGCTAGCAAATACCCCGATCAATCCTAGGTCGAACTGTTCGGGTGAATCGAAGTAGTCAAGGCCGGTGGCCATACGACCGCAAGGTGAAAGCCGCCGCAATCCCACTGAAAAAACGAAGCTGTGATCAGGGGAGCTATCTTCGTCAAGGCGTTAGCTCACGAAAGGGGCGCGCTGTTAACAGCTGGGCCCGGGATCACATGACAATACCGTGACCTCGACCTTCGTGGTGGTGGTTTTTCTTGAAGTAGCTGAAGCAGTCCAACGCAGTCAAACCGAGGGGTAACAAACATGGCTGGAGAGAAGCGAGATTTGATCGTGTCGCCGGGTGAGTACGCGTACCTGCGCGACGGCACGAAGGGAACCATCAAGGTGTTCACCGGTCCGACAGTGGTCACTCCGTCCGCCCAGGACGAAGGCATCATCTACAACGCGGAGACCGGCAAGTTCGAGCCGTGCGCTGAGTTGGCGCAGGCGAAGCGTACGATCCCCGTGACGGTGGAGGGGTTCTACTGCGTGCTGCTGAATCCGGCGAAGAACCGGAAGCAGCCGGACGAGGGTGGTCAGTCGACGGGCGTGGACCTCGAGGTTGGTCGTAAGATCAACATTCCTGGGCCTGTGATGTTCGCGCTGTGGCCCGGCCAGTCGGCTGAGGTCATCCGCGGGCACCAGCTGCGGTACAACCAGTACCTCATCGCCCGCGTCTACAACGAGGCGGCGGCGAAGGAGAACTGGAGCAAGGCCGTCGTGAAGCCCGCGACGCCTCTCGTTCCGCCCGCCGACACGGCGACCGCGGAGGAGAAGGCGGCCTACCAGACGGCTCTGAAGGCGGAGGCCGAGGCGAAGGTCGCCACGGCGCCGCCGCCGAAGGATCTGACGGTGGGCAAGCTGCTCATCATCCGTGGAACGGAAGTCTCGTTCTACATCCCGCCGACGGGCATCTCGGTCGTCGCCGAGGGCATCGATGAGACGCAGCGCACGCAGTTCGTGCGGGAAGCTCTGACGCTGGAGCGCCTCGAGTACGCCATCCTCCTCGACGAGAACGGCAACAAGCGCTACGTGAACGGGCCTACGGTCGTGTTCCCTGCGCCCACGGAGCGGTTCATGGAAGGCAAGACCGACGATGGGCAGGTGAGCCGGAAGTTCAGGGCCATCGAGCTCAACGAGCTGCAGGGGTTGCACTTGAAGGTCATCGCCGACTTCAAGGACGAGAAGGGCGTCGAGCACAAGGCGGGTGAGGAGCTCTTCCTCACGGGGAAGGACGCTCAGATCTACTACCCGCGTGAAGAGGTCTCCGCCGTCAAATATGACGGCAAAACCAAACACTTTGCGTCAGCAGTTCCTGTGGGTGAGGGGCGGTACGTCCTCAACCGCATGACCGGTGAGATCGCGACCAAGAAGGGCCCCACGATGTTGTTGCCGGACCCGCGAACGGAGGTCATCGTTCGTCGCGTGCTCGCTGACCGCGAGTGCCAGGACTGGTATCCGGGCAACATGGAGGCTCTGGGGTACAACCAGAACCTCCGCGAGATCCTGAAGCAGGTGCCCACCACGCGTGGCGCTCCTTCCGAGGGTGACATCGAGCGCAACTACAAGGGTGGCAAGGGCGGCCCCACCAAGGGGATGATCGTCGGCGCCAGCATGAACACGGGCGGCGTGTACGCGTCGTCCATGGCCGTCGCAGGGGGTGTCTCCAACGCCAACTTCGCCGACAGCAGCCGAGTCTCAAAGGAGCAGGGGTTCGTGGGGGACGAGTTCGTCCGCGCCTCGAGCTTCACCGCTCCCCGAGCTCTGACGCTCGACACGAAGTACCAGGGCGTTCCCACCGTTCAGGTCTGGACCGGCTACGCCGTGCTGGTGGTCAGCAAGAGCGGGGACAAGCGCCGGGTCGTCAAGGGACCGAGCGTCGTTCTGCTCGACTACGACGAGAGCTTCGAGGTGATGGAGCTCAGCCGAGGGAAGCCGAAGACCACGGACAACCTGCTCCGTACGGTCTACCTCCGCACGGACAACAATCAGGTCACCGATGTCGTCACCGTCGAGACCTCGGACTACGTGCAGTTCAACCTGCGCCTGGGCTACCGGGTGAACTTCGAGGGTGACTCCTCCAAGTGGTGGGCCGTGGAGAACTACGTCAAGTTCTTGTGCGACAGGATGCGCTCGGACCTCAAGGGCGCCATCAAGAAGTTGTCGTTCACGCAGTTCCGGCCCAACGCCACCGAGATCCTCCAGGGCATCATCCTGGGCAAGGACAAGGGGCGGGTCTTCGCTGAGAACAACATGCGGGTCACCGATGTCGAGGTGCTCGCGGTTGACTGCCTCGACCAGACCATCGAAGGCGCGTTCAAGCAGAGCGCGCTCGCGGTGGTCAAGACCAACATCGAACTCGACCAGCTGAAGCGCGGGCTCGAGGTCACCAAGGAGAAGCAGGACGTCATCAAGGAGGAGGCTGAAGTGCGCGCCACCACCGAGATGAAGAAGAACGAGCTCGCCATCCAGGTCGCAACCTCGGAGCTCAACGTCCTCATCGCCAAGCTGGGCAACGACCTCAAGAGCATCGAGGCGAAGAAGGACCTGGCGTCCAACATGGAAGAGCTCAAGAACTACGAGTTCGACCAGAACCTGGCTCGCGAGAAGCGGGCCCAGGACCAGATCCTGGCCCTCAAGGCGAAGGCGCAGGAGATGGCTATCGCGGCGGCGGTCTCCGAAGCGGAGAACGTGGCCAAGCGGTTCGTTGCGGCGAAGGACGGCCTCAGCGAGCTGGCGAAGGCGGCGATGGACACGGGCGCGGCGGTGGAAATCGCCAAGGCCATGAACATCCAGCGGGCCATCGGCGGCGATTCGTTCGCCGACGCGGCGAGCAAGGTGCTGGGTTCCATCCCGGCTCTCGCGCCGCTGCTCCAGAAGATCGCCCCCAACGGCCAGGTCATTCCGCCCAACGGTTCGGGCGAGAAGAAGCCCTCCGTTGGGGCGTAACGAAGTGAAGTAGGCCCGGGGCCCCCAGAACATCGGGGGCCTCGTTTTTACCTGAACGGTTTCTCTCTCGTGAGCTCGTGCCTGACGATGATGTAGATGCTCCACACAGCGACGCACATTCCGACGGTGAACAACCAAGGGGTCATGTCGGCAGGGAGACGTTCTACTTGCAGCGCGAAAGCAGCGACCCACCCAAGCGGCATCAAGGCGCAAACGAGGGAAGGATCACGGCGCCGGAGGTAGTAGCGCCAGGTGAAGTAGAGGGTGACGCTGCCAAACGTCGATGCCAGGATGACGAGTAGATTTGTGTTCACTTCTTTTTCTTTTTCGGCCCCTCGGGGCCGGCGTTCCCGAAGATTTCGAATTCGTACTCGTCTTCGATGCCGGGGTCTGTTTCGATTTCGGCGCTGAGATCCCGCAGCGTCTGGAGGACTTGCCTGTTCAAGCGTTCGGCGAGAGGAGACCCGCGGGGGTGGATAGCAGCAGCGCTCACAAGTCTCGTCGAGACCGCATGGTTACTCTTTGCCATCTGGTTCTCCTTTGGCTGCTTCTTGTTCGCCTGTCGTCGTCCGCTGCTTTTTTTCTCTCGCCATCTTTACGCGCCGCATCTCAAACGCGATGAAGCGTACGTCGTCCATCATGTCCAGGTAGTTGCTCATCGTGACTTCGTGCTTCACCGCACGGTCACGTTCGTCTGTGTAGAGCGCAGCCATTTCTTCCGCGTGCTTCTCCATTAGACGTGAGATTTCTTTTGCCTGATCCGCCTGGAGGCGGTACTGAGAAGTTTGGTGCTTGTCCTTCGCACGCAGGAGCAGGTACAGCGCCACGAAGAAGGCGACTGTGAAGAACGCTGCGACCGCGGTGATGGGACCTTTTTCGAACATGATCTGAGCACGCTCAGCTTGTCCGAGGGGATCCGTACCCATCGACGTTTTTGTTTGTGAAGCCGCTGGGGCTTCCGTGAGAAGTGTGTCAGCCACGAAGCCTCCAGCCCCGAGCATAGGCCACTGGATTTAACCACTCAAACCTACAGGGAGGCGCAGAACATGAAACCGTTGACCAGCACCACCGAAGACCTGAAGCCCGACAAGATGCTTCCGACGCTCTACAAGAAGACGAGCACGGGGGCTGACCAGATGTGGAGCATCGGCACCTACCGAAACGTCATCATCACCCAGTTCGGCCAAGTCGGAGGGAAGATTCAGGAGACCCACGACATCGTCAAAACCGGGAAGAACATCGGCCGGTCCAACGAGACCACCGCCATCGAGCAGGCTGAGCTCGAGGCCAGGGCGCAGTGGGAGAAGAAGAAGACGGCCAAGGGCTACGTCGAGTCCTTGAGCGATGCCAGGAAGGGGAAGCGTGACGCCCTCGTCGCGGGCGGCATCGACCCGATGCTGGCTCACCGCTTCGACGAGCAGGGCCACAAAATCGTGTACCCCGCACTAGCACAGCCGAAGTTCGACGGGCATCGCTGCATCGCAGTTGTATCCGCTGGAAAGTGTACCCTCTGGTCCCGTACACGGAAGCCCATCACTGGCCTGCCCCACATCATTCGGGATATCGAGTTCTGGGCCGAGAGCCGGGGGCAGCGGGACCGCGTGCTAGACGGGGAACTCTACAACCATGACTACCGGGAAAAGTTTGAGGAGCTCACCAGCTTCATCCGGAGTGAAGATCCCAAGCCGGGACACGAAGTCGTTGAGTACCACATCTACGACGTAGCTGGCCCCGACTCTTTCGTGGACCGTCACGCGATTCTCAAAGCGTTCTCCTTGCACGGCGCCATGCGCTGCGTCGAGACCGTCGCAGTCACCGATGAAGACGATCTCATGCTCACCTTCGAGCGGTTCTTGGTACAAGGCTATGAAGGATTGATGGTCCGAAACATGGCGGGCGAGTACGTCAACAAACGCTCGTACGACCTTCAGAAGGTGAAGGAGTTCATCGACGAGGAGTTCGTCGTCATCGGCGTCGAAGAGGGTCGCGGCAAGTTGGCGGGCCACGGCATCTTCGTCTGCAAGACTCGCGACGGCGTTGAGTTTCGAGCGAAGATGATGGGCGAGCTCGAGAGCCTCAAGCAGTATTACGAGAACCCCAAGGCTGTCGTAGGTCAGCTGCTGACTGTCAAGTTCCAGGGGTACACGGCGAAGAACGGCGTTCCCCGATTCCCGGTGGCGCTACGCATGCGGGAGAACATCTGATGCAGACGTTTCTCCCGTATCCCGACTTCGTGAAGTCCGCGCAGGTCCTCGACTACCGCCGTCTCGGGAAGCAGCGCGTCGAGTGCGTTCAGCTTCTCAGCGCGTTGTCCGGGCTCAAGAAGGGCTGGGTCAACCACCCCGCCGCAAAGATGTGGCGAGGCCACGAGCTCGCTCTCGCGGCCTACAAAGATGCATGTATCCGCGAATGGGTTTCTCGGGGGTACAAGAACACCCTTCCGTTGTCCGACATCCAGGAGCCAGCCCCTTTTCCCGCGTGGTTTGGGGACGAGCTCTTCCACCGCAGCCATCAATCAAACCTGCTTCGGAAGGACCCCGTCTTCTACGGGCCTCACTTTCCGGGCGTTCCGAATGACCTGCCTTACATATGGCCGACATGAACCAAATCCTTACTGACGACTTGATCAAGTACGAGAACGACGAGATGACTTCAGCTGAAGAAGTCGTCTTTTTCCAGAAGCTCATCGACACAGGCATGGCCTGGACACTCCAAGGACACTATGGCCGCACGGCGCAAAGGTTCATCGAAGAGGGCCTCTGCACCCAAAGTAGACCCGGAGGTGGAGGCTCTTCTGCTGGTAAAGCAACAGCTGGCTAAGCGAGGTCTCTGGCGCTCGGTTCACGCCGTCGACCAAGCGCTTAACACGCTGGGGTGGGAGATCGCAGGAGCTGAAGAGAAATGGCGGACGGAATTCTAGGCGTCGGAAGAGAGGCGGCGGTATGGCCGACTGCGTAGGCTGTGGCTTCGAATGCCGCCGAGGTCCTTGTGGCTTCAGCGGCGAGATGATGCATCGAGAGGGGAAAACATGGGATCCAAAAGTGGGCTGTCCTTACCTACGTCAGGTGGGGATACAGTGGCGTTGCGGGATGTACATCGACGGGAGTCCGAAGCTCCGGGAAGCGATGGAGCAGGTGATGGGGATCGGGGCGGGCTGCAGTGCCTCCCTCTTCAATTCGGACCGCGAAGAGATGATCCGGCGTTTGCGTTCCTTGTCAGCTTCGTCAAGAACATCCTCCGAGAAACCGTCAGCCAAGACCTGATCGTCATGGCTCTGTACGGCGTCAAAGCGGACCTGAAGGCGACGGACGAACAGATGAAGGTGTTCCAGAAAGCCATGGTTGGCTGGTGGAAGACCAACAAGGTTTGGCCTGACGGCTTTTGACTTCCCATCAGTCTACTCAGTAAAGCCGTCGTAGTGACGGCCGCGATTCTGGCTTGGCGCCACAAGTACCACGGCCTAGCCGTGTTACTTGATGTCGCCAGGCGCTGGTGATGAAAACAAAGTGGTGGGGGCTATGGCTCGAAAAAAGTGGAACAGCGAAGAGAAGACGTACTTGGAGGCGAATCACCAGTACCTGCCAATCGCAGCTATGGCGCAGGCGCTTGGGAGAACTCCTCACTCTGTAGGTTCGTATCTACGCGCCGCTGGTATGGCGCGGCACTACGAAAAGAAACGGTGGACCAAAGGTGAGGTGCTCAAGTTGTATCTCTACGTGGAGCGCTACGGTCCGCACGCCATCTCAGAGAAGATGAAACGTCCTCTGACGGAGATCCGTCGGAAGATCGTGCACCTGAAGCTCAAGACCCGCACGGAGGTGTACTCCCAGGCGCGAGCTCGGGCAGTTACGGGGTACCACGAGTACCAGCTTCAACGAGCTCGAGACGTCTTACGTCAGGTTTGGCGCCGAGAGACGTTCCCGTCTCCCCGTGGGGGTCGGGACAAAGTACGGTTCACCATCACGCAGAAGCAGTTGGACGCGCTCTGTGAGCACTTGAAGACAGACCCGCTGAAGAACATGCGGAAGACGAAGCGCGCACTTCTTTGCGCCGCCTGATGTGCCTCCCCAGGTCACCGGGGAGGTTTTTTTAGCCCCGCGATAGCGCAGGCTGCTTCATCAGATGTGACAGCGAAGTCCCGGCGGGCGGCTTGTTCTTGGGCCTCAAGATGGTCGCGAGGACCAGCTTGTTGTCCTTGCCCACCGTCTTGAACGCCGCCACGGCGGCGGGGTTGCCGACTGCGTCCTTCACTGGGAGGTAGTAGCGCCCCGCAGGGACGTCGAGCTTGATGGCCTGTGACCGCAGCTGCGCGAGAACGTCGGCGGGTAGTTCCACCTTGATGCGTTCTTTTAACCGGTCGTCAGCGTGGTCAGCGGCCTTTTGCTCGTAGCCCGCCCACCGGGGGTCCTGCGGGGGTCCACGCTGCTGCTTTGGGGCTGTGGCCTGCTGCAGGGCCATATTCCCCAGTATGCTGGCTCCCATGCCCTTGAAGCCTCCCAGGTAGCCGCCTGCGGCGTCAGAGACGCCACCGATGAGAGCTTGACGCATCTTGTCGCCTGAGGGGGCCATGGCGGCGTTCATCGCCATGCTGGACAGCCCTTGGATCGTAGCCGTCGCCGCCCGCTGTGCTGGCGTCAATACGGCATCCGCCTCCTTGCTGAAGTGAGCCAAGGCTGCTCGAGCTCCAAGCTCGTAGGCCTTCTTCACGTGCAGGGGAAGCTTCTTCTTGTTCTTGGTCTCGTGCTCCCATTCGTGAACCGTTTTTTCGGAGATCTCTCCTCGCGCCGCTTTGGCGTGAAACAGTCTACGCTGGGCCTCACTTTTGAACGGCATGTCTCACCGCATGTATGTGGCGAGAGCTGCGTCGGCGCCAGCTTGATAGATGAGGGAGGCTTGCTTCGGGGCGCGGCGGACCGTCATCATGGGCCCCTCGGGGGGCGGCGTCTTCGGCTTCATCGGCTTCTGCGGCGTAGATGGATCACGCCGGTAGACCTGCTGGTCTTCTGCGCGATTGACCTTGGGCTGCGCTCGAGCCTTTGCTTCTTCGGGGGTCGCCGTTGACTTGGCGCCTCCGCGAACGCCCATGATGCGCTCGAAATCCCTGGTGGACCGTGCGCCCTGAGGGCCTTTGATCTTCGGCGCAGTCTTGTCGGCGACCCAGTCCATGGCGCGTTCACCCGCGCCTACCACTTTTTCTTTGGCTCCTGCGATGGTGGGGCCTACCGTGTTCCGGTAGATCTCTCCTCCGCGAGTTTGTTCCTTCATCATCTTCTCGTGGAAGGCGTTCGCCGTAAGCCCGGCGCCTGCGAGCCCCATCGCGGCGGGGGCCATCGCTTTGCCCGCTCCATAGAGGCCCTTCGCGCCTTCTACCGCGCCCGATGCGAGGTCCTTCGCGTGCCCGAGGAGAGGGTGGTCCGGCTGCGCCACCTGCTCCATCCCGGCCATCTCACGAAGCTGGTTCGCTCCCCCACGGATGCTTCCGCCGATACCCTTCTGGTAGGCGTTGACCAGTCCCGTTCCGCGGATGTTCCCTCGAGTGTTCATCAGTGTGTGGTGCAGGCCGCCAGCGAGCGCCGTGCCTCCGCCCAGCAGGAGAGCCTTGTCAAAAGCGCTCAGGCCCTTGTCGTTTGGGTCCTGGCCGTACTGTCCGTAGTACGCAGCCTCTGGAGGGAGGGGACGCCCGTAGGCGTCGACGTAGGCGATTTTGAAGCGGTCAAGTCCAGCGGCGCTGGCGAGGTCGTTGATCTTTGAGCCCATAGGTTTGTACGCCTTAGAGAGGGGGGACTTCGTACCCATCAGCATGTTGTGTCCGACATGGGCTCCGGCGGCGAGCCCACCCATCCCAAGTCCGGCGGTGAGCGCCGACGACGCTGTGTCGCCTTTGTCTGCGTTGATCCCAGCGATGAGCGCGGAGGGGAGGCCTACCGCAAGCGCTGGCACCGCGGCATTCTGAAGGCTCTTCAGCAGCAGCGCCTTGGTCTTCGGGTTCATGCCTCCGAGGACACTCAGGGGCGGCTTCGACCAGGGAAAGGCGAGCTTGAACTGTTCGGCTGTTTTGCCGGATGGCTTTGCTTCCGGGTTGAGCCGGTGGAAGCTATCGAGATTGACGTTCTTCGAGCACGCCGGGCACTTTGAATCCTTCTTCTCGTGCTTGCATGCGCATTGCTTGGTCATCATGGATCCTCAGTAGTGGACCATTCCGGGGAGATTACCTTGCCCGGCGGCTCCTGGCATGTGGGAGGGCCCGGGCCCTGCGGGTCGTTTGAAGTTGGTCATCCCGGTGGGCGCGGGCTTCGGAGCCAGCAGTTTGTCCGCCGCAACGTCTCCAGCCATTCCCGCTACGATGCCGCCACCACCAGGGATCAGACTCGACGCGGCTTGGATTCCACCACGAGTCACCGCGCCTTTGAGTCCTTCCCCTTGGGCGAACCCTTGAATAGCACCGCCCGCTCCGCTGAGCACCGCCCCCGCCGCGTTTCCAACGACGGGGACGACGCTCGCTCCGCGGCCGAGCCACTTCGCGCCAGTCGCGACGCCCTTCCCGATGGCCCCCATGCTGAGGGCGATTTTGGTCAGACCAAAGGCCCCGAGAGCCGTTCTCTCGCCGTAAGCGTATGCCACCGGGGTTGGGTCAAACATGCCTGGAGTATAGGGGAGCCGAAGCTCCCCGGCGACTAGCGACGGTTCTTCTTCTCGAAGAAGCTCGGCTTGGCGGCGGGGGCTGCTTCAGGAGCAGCCTCGGGGGCTTCCTCCTCTTTCGCCTCGCTGGCAGGCGCGACGACCTCAGGCTCCACAGGCTGCGTGACGACAGGCTCCGGCGTCGGAGCGGGAGGGGGAGGAGCCACAGGCTCTGGGGGCGCCGCCACCTTCGCCACTTCGACGACAGGGGACGTCGTGCCGACGCTGAAGTTGAGCCAGCCTGCGCCCTTGAGCTTCTCGAGTCCGGGAGTCAGAAGTCGAAGCTGGCCCTCAGTGACCTCTACCGTCTTTGTCTCTTTCGGCGCCAGCGGGAACGTCAGGTAGCCAGGGTCTCCGACCATGACGGTTGATGCGAACGTGCTCGTGAGAGTCAGCTTAGGCATTGTTGATCCTTTGTTTGGGCGCACTGCGCAGGTGACACAAGGCTCATCATATCGTCGAAGGAGATACAAGAGAAACTCTTTTACGTGTTCTCGGCGGTACAACTCCGCTAGGGGAATTCCGTTTTCTACGGCGTGATCTATGAGGTTGAAGAAATGATCTACCCTCTCTTCCGGGGAGAGTTTTAGGTCCTTCCAAGCGTAATTCCCGGTTATCGGCACGGCCAAGTATAGGGCTAGGCCTCCGGCGTTACCTCCTCCGCGGCTTTGGGGAACAAGAGGCTCCAGCATTCAGGGGCCTTGAGTACGACGCCGAAGGCGCTCAGAGCCTCGCTGACTGAGACATCGTCGTCGATGATGATGAAGCCGTTGTCGCGGTTCTCGAGCCCCTGCTTGAAATTGAGCAGTTGCTCCCGCTTGTACTCGGCTGCGTTGAGCATGTTCCCGTTGGGCCGCATGAGCAGGTGAGTGTCGGGCAGGGCGAGGTTCAGCTTCTCGAGCATCCAACGCATCGTCGTGTCTCGGAGATCTTCATTTCGCCCGGTCAAGATGATGATGTCGTACTTCAGCTCTTGGAACTGTGTGAGTACGCGCTCCGCTCCGGCGATGACCGTGTCTTTGATGACGAGGTCTGGCGCGAAGAAGGCGTCCCAGTTCTTGGGCTCCTTCTCTACGTGGTGCGAGCGGTGAGCATTGTCAGCGAGGGTCTGGTCTAGATCAAGGACTACGAACATGGGTCACTCCGTCACTTTCTTTTTTCGGCTTGCGTACTTCTTCTGGTGCTCGCGTGCCCGCGCCAATCGCAGTTCACGCTCTTCGGCTGTCTCTCTCGTCAGCTTCTCCGCGTATCTCTCGCGGTAGTAGGCTTTCGCTTCTTCGTGGTTCCGTCGATACCATGCCCGCCAGGCAGCCCGCGCCCTAGCTTTTGATTCGCTTGCGCTTCCCACGGCTGCTCCTTTTCTTTTCCAACTGGTAGAAGGCTACGGCGGCCCGCTCCAGCGCGTTTTCAGCGTGGACGAATTTGATCCGGTCCTTCATGTCCTTCGTTTTGTTTGCCCGCTCCTGCCATTCTCCGAATCGGAGGGCCGAGCGCTTGAGCTTCTCTTCGGCGGTCATCACTTGGTCACCTTTTTCCTGGAGAGGTAGTCGTTCGCCCAGGAGATGGGGGCCCCGTGAAAGTCTCCCTTGAAGGGGAGATCCATCTGGTTGGTGATGACGCGCCCGGTGGGATCTCGAATTTCCCACAGCGTCGAATGCGTGTTGGTCTGGGCGGTCAAGAGGTACCCAGACTCATGCTTGAAGGCAGCGGTCACCTTCGGTTGAGCAGGGTGTTCCTCAGGAGGTACAGGTTTCCACATAGGAGCTCCTTTGACTACGAGGGAGCGCCCTTAGACACCATTTGTATATCAGTGTCAATCGTTTTCAGGTTGACGAAGCATCTGTCGAACCTGCTGGTTCAGCTGCTCTTTTCGAACGCCCATCTCGTCGAGGTACTCATCGACGCCGTAGCCCGGTTTCCGCAGGCCTACGCGCTCCAGGAGCCCTTGTGGCGCTCTGGTGGCTAGGTACCGCTGCACCAGCACCTTCCGCTCCTCTGGAGGCAAGTCAGCGTGGCTTCGGTACCGGATTCCGCGGCCAATGACCTGCTTCAACTTCTCCTGGTTCCAGTGCGGCTCGAGGAGCTGGATGAGACGCGTACCTTTGAGGTCCAACCCCTCCCCGCCAGCGCTGGAGAGGAGCAGGGCTTTGAGCTTACCCTCGTTGTAGTCGCGGACCATCTGTTCACGCGTGCCTCGCGCCATAGCACCGGTGAAGGACCCGTGTGGAATGTTGAGCTCTTCGAGCCGCTTCTTGTACGGGTCAATCCCTGACTCGAGGTAGTGCGAGTAGATGATAGCTTTCGCGTTGGGGTTCTTATCAAGCATACCCTGAAGCTCTTGAACCGCTTTGTCGATTTTGGGCTGGCTCGGTGGAATGACGCTTGTGTCGAAGCCACGGGTCGTGTTTGAGATCTGCCGGACCCCGCTCAAGAACGAGTTGAGCTGCTTCGCTTCTGCTTTGGTTGGCGGAAGGTTCTGAAGGACTTTATTGCGCACCCAGCTGGGCTGGTCCGCCGTGACGTGTTCGTACAGCTTCATCTGCGCGCTGGTCATCGGCACGTTGACCGTTTGATCCTCCCGTGTAGGAAAGTTCTCCGTGCTCCCCGGGTAGAAGTCGACGTACTTGTCGAGGACCTTCTGCAGGAACCCTGTGGCTCGCGGGTTCAGACGGGTCTGGTACGACGCGGGTGTTCCTCGCAGGCGCTGCCACAGACTCCGCTCATTGGGGATGTCTTGCAGAAATCGTTGGCTGAATTGTTCCGGGTCCTCTGGCAGAACGTATCTACCCGCGACCAGGTTGATCGGTCCTGCGACATCCGACGGGTGGTTGTACAGGAGGGAGCCGGTCAAGGCTAGGCGCTTGCCCGCGGGGGAGGCCATCAAACCTTCGCGTGTCTTTCCAGGGTTCCGCGTCCGGTGGGCTTCATCCACGATGAGCAGGGGATTCTTCAGCGTCGATCCCCCGCTCCGCGCGACCCCCTCGAGGCTTTGGATGTTCGTGGCGGTAGGGCCCCGCGTATGAGCTTTGAGCTCCTTACTGTAGTTCCCTTGGAGCGCCGCCGGAGTCACAACGTCGGCAGGAAGGCCCAGCGCATCTGCTACGGCGATGCTCGTGAGCGTCTTTCCGGACCCCAGCCCGTGAACAGCTACGAGCCCCGGTTGATCGTCATCCTCCATGCGATCCACGACCCGCTGCTGGTGTGGCTTGAGGCGTGTAGTGATTTTCGCTGTTTTCTCGTTGTCCTTCTCTTCCCGGCGCTTCTTCATGAACTTCTTTACGCCGGTGATCGCCAACGGAGCTAGCGCATGCGCGAGGTACGTTCCATACGCGGGAAGAAGTACGGAGCTGTGGAGAAGCCCTTTCCCGAGTCCGTACTTCCCGACCATGTGTGCCACTGCGCGAGCGGAGGCCAGGCCTTCATCCAGCAGCAGCGGTGAGGAGAAGGCCAGCGATGCGAGTCCAGGAGCCCAAGAAGGATCCTTGGAGGCCGCTGCGTAGATGGACGCCGCCGGGACGCTGTACGAGGTTATCTTGTCCGCTATGTTGTGCCCGGCCACGTAGGCGAGGGGCGGAAGCATTTGGCTGTTGAGGTTGTGCCCCATTTCATGCGCGGCGACTGCTTCACCTACGCCGCTGGGCAGCTGAATGCCGCGCCACCAACCGAATGGCCCCTTTCCTACTATCGCTGCGGGACTCCCAGCGTAGTATCGGTCGACATCCCCGCCCATCTGATAGCGTAGCCAGCGCTTAGAGAAGAGCTTTTTGTCCAGCGGGCTCATCAAGTGGTAGAGCGCGGAAGCCGGCTTGTGCGCGTGCCGTTGCACGAGATATCCCGCGGCCCCAGCGCCTACGGTCTTAGCAACCTCTTTGGCCTTTTCCGCCGTCGAGCTTTCCGGCTTCTCATCTTTTTCTTCGCGCTTGGCGAGCTTGAACCGATCAAGCATGGGCGTGCTGGTCATCTGTGTCTCCCCCGCAGACCGCGCAGGTTCCGATTGCTTGGCCTAGGCTCACGTTCGCCTCAGTTCGGACGACGGGTTCTTTGGTTCCTGGGTCCAAGTACATCGTAGCATGCCCCTGTATCTCAACGTACGAGGTTTCGATTCGGCGGCCGTCAGCGTACTGTACGACGAACGATGTCTTCCGCGGTAGGCGCTTGATTGTGATCTTCTTCACCTTCTCTTCTCCCGCCCCGAGTCGCTTTGTCCGACGCATACGTCATTCCTCCACCGCAGCGTACAGGGCCTGCAAGCTGAACGGTTTACTCAGTAACGTCGCCTCGCCGGTATATTTTTCTTTGATCTCCGAGACTTTGAGGACTCCGGACATGATGACGACGTGGACGCCTTTGAGGAGGCCTCCTTTTCGAAGAACGTCGAGCATCTCGAGCCCGTCGCTGTTGGGCATGGAGATGTCCGTGATGAGAACCTCGGGGCTGTGCAGCATGAATCTTGCGACTCCGTCAACACCGTCTTCGGCTTCTAAGACCGTGTAACCACCTCGCTTGCTCAGAGCGTCATGCACCAGCCGTCGGATGATTTTGTCGTCGTCGACGACCAAGGCGGTCTTCACCCCGCAAGTGTAGGTCCGTACGCCCGTAAAAGGGGGTCGTTTTGGGTATAAGCCCCTGCACCCAAAGGAGGCTGCATTGACGATTCACGTTACGAAGGATGGGACGCCTACCGTGTTCGATGGTCCGAAGGCGGTCAATTTTTTTCGCATGAACGTCCTGCTCCAGGGGATGAGGACGGAGCTCAAAACCGGGATGAGGATGTCTCGAGGCCCTTCGTGCTTCACTCGCGTGAAGCAGGAGTACGGACTCAAGGGAAACAAGCAGAAGTTGATTGAGCAGTTCGAGAAGCTGATCGCCGAAGAGAACGAGAAGATGGAGTACAAGCGCGATGCCTAACTGGTGCGAGTGTTTACTCAAGGTCACAGGTCCTGCGAAAGAGATCGCGAAGTTCAAGAAGAAGGCAAAGGGTAAGGGTCCCAACCCCGTCAAGGGAGATAAGACGTTTCCGTTGTCTCTCCACGCCCTCGTGCCGCAGCCTGCGAAGTTCAAGAAGGAAGGTTCCGACTGGTACAATTGGCGCCTCGCCAACTGGGGCACCAAGTGGGCCGTCGATTCCCGGATCGTACAGGAGGACAAGGAGCTGGTGGAGTACGGCTTCGATTCAGCCTGGGCTCCGCCGATGGAGTGGCTCGCTCAGGTTGGCCCGAAGTTCCCGAAGCTTTCTTTTCGCCTCTGGTACGCCGAAGGCGGCTGCGACTTCGCGGGCGTCTACACGGTGGAAGACGACCACGCGAGCAACGAAGAGAAGGACTTCATCGAAGCGCAAATAGAGGAACGTGGGAGCTACCAGGTCTGCTGCGGCTACTGCGACAACGAAATGGAGATCACCTCGAAAGACGAAGCACGCATCTGTGAGGAGTGTCTCCAGCACCGCTGTGACAACTGTGGCAAACAAGACGACGTCCACGTCGACGGGAAGTGCCCCTTCGATTCAACGAAGTTCAAGAACATCTCAGCGGAGAAGATCAAATGAAGAAGGCCTGGGATTCTCATCCGCTCTGTATCGTCTGTCGACAGATACACACGAAGAACGAGGTGTGCTCCTACTGCCTCGGGCATGCGAGCGTACGAAAAGCTGTCAAGCAAGGAAAGAAGCCGAAGAAGCCGAAGGCGAAGGAGCCAGCTCTGACGCGGGCACAAGAGAAGGCCTACGTGGAGGCGGCTCAGCGGCAGCACCATGAAGAGGGCACTTGTGAGATCGATGACAACGCCAAGGTGAGTTGGTCACCTGAGGGCGGCGGTGCCTACGTCCAATCCTGGGTGTGGGTCTACGACGAGGACTGAATGAAAAACCTAGACAAAGCAGCGCCGCCCCTCGAGCTCCTGCTCAAAGGCGGAGACCCTGAGAAGATCGCTCTGTGGGGCTGTGGCACGTGCCACATCTCTGCGAGAACAAGAGAAGAAGCCGTCGCCTGCTGCGCTCCTTGGGTCTGCGAAAAGTGCGGCAAGGAGGTCAAGAGCTACTGCGAGGACTGCTCGAAGAAGGAGCAGTTCGCCAAGGCACAGGCGCAGTACGACAAGGCCAAGAAGGTGATGCTCTCGGAGTACGCGGGTGACTGGCTGTGCTGCGATCACTGCGACGAGTACTACCCGGACGTTGATTCGCTCCTCGATGCTCACGATGACGATGAAGAGCCGCGGACTTGGGCGTGGGGGACAATCGAGCAGCCGTTCACGCTGAACGCCAATGACGTTCTGTGCCAGGAGCTGGAGCAGCAGGAGTTCTACGAAGAAGCGTTCGAGAACATCGATGGCGCTGCCATCGACCAGATGCAGAACTTCTTCGATGCCTGGCTCAAGAAGCAGGACATGAAGTCGTACATGGTGGACTACAGCGTCGTTGTCGATTTCGAAGCACTCACCAACCTACGGAAGAAGGAGCTGGAAGATGCGCCTGACTGATGAGGAAGCAGGACGTAAGTTCTTGGCGGACGCCATCAATGAATCTGCGCTTGAGCGCGAAGCTCTCGAGAAGAAGTGGGGTGAGGTCTGGGACACCAAGCAGGTCCAGCAGGTGTTCAAGATCCACGGATTCTTGGCCCCATTCGTCAGTGTGACCCGGCTGGCTGATGGGAAGAAGGGGGCGCTGACGTTCCAGCATCTCCCGCGGTACTATTTCTCGTTTCAGCCGGAGTAGCTACTTCCTGGTGTCGGCGCCGTACTGCGCTCCGCTGGTGGCGTAGCCGGTTCCAGCGTCGGGGATTCGTTCGGGGGTCGGCTTCTTCAAGGTTATGAGGAGTTCGTTGGTCTCAGGCGTCCCCGGTTGCGTCAGGGAGGACCGCTTGACTCCGAAGTGGTGCCGCGCAGCGTCAACTCCAGAACGGTAGGCCTCCACACGCTGCTCCTCGAAGGCGCTACTGGGCTGGTGCGACGCGCCCATTCCTGAGCTCGTATGTTCTTCTCGAATAACGTTCTTTGGCATGTACGAGGCCCCTTGGGGCTTTGACGCGTCGTTCTCGTAAGCAGTCTTCACGGGCCCAGTTTAGCCTATACTGCCTGCATGCACCCACTTGAACAGCACTACGCGGGCGGCAGCGATTACGCCTTGGCCTCCTTCGGGCTTGAGAAAATTGCCGTCATGTCGCCGGAGCAGGCGAAGGCGTTCATGGCGGCACGCGCAAACAGGCCGACGGGTCTGGCGGCGATCCAAGCCAAATCTACTACTCCCATTCTCGGGAGCATCCCTGGCGCCTCCGCTGCGGGAGCAGCAGCCGCACCTGTTGGCGGCCCTGGAATGGCTCCGGGCTTCGGTGGCGGGGGCCTCCCTTTGGAGGCCCCTCTTGGGTACGGGGAGGCTTCTCTGAAGGGAATCCAGCCAAGCCGCAAACTTCCGACAGCCATGACCGGCGCTGGGAGCATCCCTGGGCAGGCGGCGCAGGCGGAGATGAGAGCTCGCGCCGTTCCTACTCGGTTCAATCTCCCCGACAAGCTCGCGGCGTTTCTCCTGCCGACCGCCTAGCTTCGGTTTTCCCGTCGGGCGGGAAACGTCTTCCTCCCGAAGGTGTCGTTGATTGACGGAGACGGCGGCGGGTTGTTCTTTTTCGCCTCCCGCTCGCCACAAGCCTGCCAGTCGACGCAGGCGTTGACCGGCGTTCCTTGTTTCAGACGCACCATCAGCTGATCTGTCGCGCCACACCAGGCGCAGGCTTCGCGCTTGCTCATGGTGAAGTACTACCTCGACATCAGCGCTTTGCCAAGAGAGGGTTGAGGCGCCCAGGCACCGTCCCCGCAGTCCCTCCCGCGGGGCGAGCAGGGGGCGCTACCGGCGCAGGAGTTGGGGTCGGAGGAACAGGAGCGCGTCCCGTCAAGGTCTTGTGCACCGTTTCCGCGGGCATGTTCTGCAGCTGTTCCCGGCTGAACGTGACGCTGGTTGGTTGTTTCCTGATGAACGTCGGATCGGTCCCCCCAGCGGGGATCGGAGACCGGGCGCTGACGGTGGGGTTTTTCGCGGGGGCGCGCGCGCTGCTTCCGACACCAAGAGGGTCAATGATCCCTCCACCTTGCTGGAACTCGCGCTCGGCTCGAGCTTTGACCGCGGCGTTGAACTGGTCCGGCGGAAGATGGCCGTACACCTTCTCGAGTTCGGCGAAGCCCTTGGCGTCGATGGCGAACTTCGCCAGGCAATCCGCCACTCCTTGGTCCCTCGCCAGGTCACGCAACATGGTCGAAGTATAGGCTCTCTCGGTGGTACAAGGGGAGAGGAAATCCCATGCCTGCATTCAGACCCCGCAGCAAGCGGGCTTACCGTAAGTCACTGCGAGGCCTTCGGGTCTCAAAGGAGTCCAAAACAATTTTAGCTGAGATCGCCAACGAGGTTGAGGGGGCCTACTGCGACGCGATGAATGAGCTTCGCTCGGCGGCCCTTACAACGCTTTTCGCCGTTCGTGACGAGCTCGGTGTTCGTAGCAGTACCCACAAGAAGGTAAGCCGTCTCATCAAGAAGCTACAAGGAGCCAAGAAATGATTCAGGGATTGCAGATCGATGTGCCGTCGGACGAGCTCATCAAGATTCTCCAGGAGCGCTTGGCGCACCACCAGAGCAAGGCGGAGACCTACGAGAAGAAGGCCAAGGAGTTGGGGGCACAGATCGCCGCCATCGAGGAGGACATGGAGGTCGGTAAGGTGTCCGGCGGGACTCCCGTGGAACAGCTCTCCAAGAAGGCTCGGGAGCACAAGGATCAGGCCGGGTGGTACGATTTCATGATCAAGCACGTGGTCCAGAAAGACACGTACCGGCTTGAGCAGAAGGACCTCCAGCGGCTGGGCATCGCCGTCGGCAACCACTACTACTGAGCATCCTGTGAGCATCCTCAAGGAGAAGTTCTTCACGAAAGTGGAGCCGTTTTTCCATTGCTCTCGCATCAAGAGCGGGGACCTCAAGATCGAAATCGAGACTCCCCCTGAGCCGCTGCTTTCCCGGATGCTCAAGTTCAAGATGAAGTGCATCCGGTGTTCAAAGACGAACCAGCCGTTTCGAGTTCGTCAGAAGTCTCCGTTGAGAAAGACCTCGACGGCGAAGCACATCTACTACGCCTGCTCCTGCGGGAATCTTGGCTGTTCCCGAGGGAACGCAGCACGAGATGAGTACGAAGCGGTCGGCAAGTATTTCAACGTCTAACAAGGAACCCAATGAGCAAGGACGCAATCGAAGTGATCTTCAGTTTCGACACTACCGGGTCAATGTACCCCTGCCTGACGCAGGTTCGCCGCGAGGTCAAAAAGACAGTGAAGCGTCTCTTCAAGGACGTCCCTGACATCCGGGTGGGAGTCATCGCGCACGGGGACTATTGTGACGCTGGGTCTACGTACGTCACCAAGCACCTCGACTTCAGCACGGACCAGAAGAAGATCGCCGACTTCATCACCAACGTGAAGCCGACGGGCGGCGGTGACGCAGCTGAGTGCTACGAGCTCGTGCTGCACGAGTCCAAGACGTTCAGCTGGTCAGCAGGCAAGAAGAAGGTTCTCGTACTCATCGGCGATGACGTGCCGCACGGGAAGAACGAGGCGCAGAACACCAAGAAGTTGGACTGGCGCAACGAGCTCAAGCTGCTGCTCGAGGCGGGTATCCAGGTCTACGGCGTTCAGGCCCTGAACCGGAAGCACGCGACGAAGTTCTACGAGGACATCGCGGAGGAGACGGGCGGCTTCCACCTGGAGCTCGACCAGTTCTCCAGCATCACCGACATGATCTTCGCGGTCGCCTACAAGCAGCAGGGAGACGACAAGCTCAAGGAGTTCGAAGAAGAGCTGAAGGCTGACGGTCGCCTGAACCGTTCGATGCGCCGGAGCTTCAACCGGATGCTCGGGCGCAAGGACGAGGCGGCGTCGAAGAGCAACCTGGACGCTGTTCCGCCAGGTCGCTTCCAGATGATGAAGGTGGACGACGACACGCCCATCTCGGAGTTCGTTCGCGCCCAGGGCGTCGAGTTCAAGACGGGCCGCGGCTTCTACGAGTTCACCAAGTCCGTGAAGGTGCAGCACTACAAGGAAGTCATTCTGCAGGATCGCGCGACAGGAGATTTCTACTCGGGCGACAAGGCTCGGGATATCGCTGGCATGCCCATCGGCGAAGATGCGACGGTGAAGCCCGGGGATCTCGGCGCTTACCGCTGCTTCATCCAGAGCACCTCGAACAACAGGAAGCTTCTCGGCGGTACGCGATTCCTGTATGAGGTCTCCGACTACTGATGCCCAAAGCCATGAAGCTCGCCGCAGACTGCATCCCATGCCCGGATGGCTGCGGCGAGCCGTGGTGTCCTGACTGTCAGGTACACTACGCAGACTGTGACTGTCCGGGACCACACTCAGAGGAAAGCATGTCCGACATTCTCGTAGTGACCAGCAAGGTGAAGGCCATCGCCAAGGCAAAAGACATCCGCACGGGCGAGGAGTTCATCGAGAAGCTCAGCGGTGAGGTTCAGTCGATGGTGGAGGAGGCGATCACCAAGGCTGTCGCCGCTGGCCGAAAAACGCTGAAGGCTGAAGACCTCGGGTAGAGGTTTGGGGACTAGCTCAATTGGTAGAGCGCGCGGCTCTGACCCGCGAGGTTTCAGGTTCAAGCCCTGAGTCCCCAGTTGGTAGCACTGGGATCGTAGGCGAGCGGTCTAAGCCACCGACCTTTTAAGTCGATGATCGTGGGTTCGAATCCCACCGGTCCCACAGACGCGTAGCTCAGGGGTAGAGCGGCTGCCTTACACGCAGCGGGTCGGGGGTTCGAAGCCCTCCGCGTCTACATGAAAAAGAGAGCATCTCCGCAACAGATTTTCGCCGCCAAGCTGCGCGCAGCTGATGAAGCGTATGTACGGAAACACCGGAAGCCTTGCCAAGGGGTATTTATCGTTCCCCCGAGAGACAAGGTCTACTCGTACCTGTCGAAGAAGTTCGACATTCCCTTTGGAGACGTTGGTTACTACTTCACGTATTCACGTTCATGCACACATGAGTGGAACGAGGGCGCTTGTTCGTTGTGCCCTGTTCCCGCGTGTTGTACAGGATCCCCATGCGCCCAGACACCAAACAAGTTATCATCGAAACGTCAATCGCGATGATCCCCGTCATCTTCGTAATTCTGTTGATGTTGTTCTGACCTCGTAGCATCGCGGGCATAACTCAGGGGTAGAGTCACAGCCTTCCAAGCTGTTGGTCGTGGGTTCGAATCCCACTGCCCGCTCTCGCAGGCCCCATCGACTAAGGGCTAGGTCGCCACCCTTTCAAGGTGTGAATCCGGGTTCGAATCCCGGTGGGGTCACATGTCCGAATGTCCGAAGCACAAGCACCTCACTGACAAACAGATCCAAGCGATAACGGAGACCGAGGCCGCGGTGTGCGCCTGGCTCTGGGTTCGCTGGTGGATCCTTCGAGGAACAAATGGCTAGAAAAAGTAATCGGTACCGGATGGGCTACAGCGATGGCTCAGGATCCGACGACACGATTTACGACGTAACGCTGGACAAGCCCATCGCCGTTGTGACGTGGGGCTGCTCTTGCTGCGCGTGTCCTCAGCCAGGTGACACTGAGCGAGGGCAGTTGATCGTTGATGCGTTGAACGCTTACAAACCAAAGGAGCAGCCATGGCTGAAGAAAAGAAGGACCCCTTCAAAGGGAAGTCGATCTCTGCGACGAAAGGCGGCAAGATCAAAGTAACGCCGACTCTCAAAGAAACGAAGATGGCGCTGGAGGGTTTTATCGCTGAGCAGCCACGTTACAAGGCGCCCAAGCCGATGAACTTCACGCAAATGCCAGCAACCTGCGTGTGTGGCAAATCTCTGACGCTGACGCTCCAAGAGCCCCACTACCAACACATCGCGTGGAGCTGCTTTTGTACGAGCTGCCGCTGGCGGGTCACGGTGAGTCTGACGCGATGAGCACCACGTACGCCATCTACAAGATGTACCGCCCGGATCCGGAGTACTGGGACGGGCCCTACAAGACGCTGAAAGCCGCGTTGGCGGACTTCAAGAAGAGCTACACCAACCCCGCGACTGAGCCGCAAGACTTCGCCATCTTCAAGATCATCACAACAAGGGTGAAAACAAAATGGGTGACAAGAAAATCAAAGCCACGTCGCGCGTCACGGTGACGGTGGAGATCGACACCGGCGGAAGCTGGGGAGCCGACTGCACGGTGGAGCAGGTGCAGAAACAAGCCGCGGACTCAGCGCGGGCCGCCCTCATGAAAGGGCTCGTCTTGGACCTCAACTCGATGGGCAAGGACACCAAGACGACGGCTCGCATTGTGGGAGAGCCGAAGATTCTCGCCATCCTGGTCGAGGAGGCGTGATGGCCAAGAAAAAGAAAGAGCTGAGTATCAACGAACGCTGGGAGCAGGGGGTGGCGCACGACCCCCGTTCCACCGCTCTCTACAAGGGTATCGCCGACATCGACTTCAAAGAGGGCGGTGACTACTTCTGCTTCAAGTCCGGCGGAGACGGGGACAACGGCGAGCACCTGATGTACCTGCTCGACATCTACTTCGAGCGCAAGGACAAGACCATCGTCGTCGTCAAGGAGGAAGCTACCTACGCGGAGATGCACGACACCCTAGAGATTATCGGGAGGATCAAATGACTGCGCCAGAAGAGAAGCGTCCCGTCTGCGTCTACTGTCGCCAAGAAGTAGAGCCGTGGAACTGGGCGCTGATGCCGTACAAGCCGCCCCGCAGCCCCATCGTTCTCCTGCCGGTATGCCTACCGAAGTGTGAGGCAGCACCGTGACGCAGGCAGAGCGAGAAGTCTTGAAGAAGATCTACAAGAACTTCAGCAGCTACCAGGTATGGTACCGCGGGGTCGGTCCGAACAAGCGCGATGAAGCCTTCGCGCTTCTTCGTGGCCTTCTCAAGAAGCCCCCCAAGCCCAGGAAACGAACATGAGCGGCTACCTCTGCAGCGACTGTCAGGGCATGTTCCTGACGTCAGAGCACCCCTGCGGCGTGAAGCTGGCCAAAGAGGTGGAGAAGTTGAACCTCGAGCTCATGGAACGCGACACCCGCCCCGACTACGAGCGGGGGGAGTACGCGGGACAGGACGCGATGATGCGTCATCTCGTGAAGATGGACGAGAACAACAACAGCGCCATGGCTGCGGCGGTGAAGAAGAGCCCCTACGTTCAAAGGTTGATGCGCTTTCTCGCACAGCACGCGGACTCGCTGCTCTGTGCCAGCTACTCCTCGGATCAGCCATTCGATCCGGAGGCCGCCAAGGCGTTTCACTCGGAGTTCTGCATCGTACAGAAGCGGTGTGAGCTCCTCTCGAAGGACTTGGTGCCTGAAGATGGCTGAGCAAGAGCCTTTCCGGCTACGTACCCCCGACGGACGTTGGGCCATCGAAATCACCGAGCAGGCAGACGGTCAGTTCTGCGTACTCGTCATCCTCGACGGCGCGACAACGACTGAGTCGTTGATCACTAACGACAGTGAGAAAGTCATCACTTGGGCTTTCCGCCAGATGAAAGAAGCGATGCGGAGAAACGCCGATGTACCGCGCTAGCTTCTTCGACAACGAAGTAACGACAACGATGACGACGGGTGAAGCCTGGAGTGTGTTCGAGAATGACATCATTCGGATCACCCTTCGGGACACCACCATGGGTACGACGGGAGGAACCACCGAGGTTCTTTACCAAGTAAAGCAGAAGACCTACCAATCCATCGTCGTCACTCCGTACGCCCCCGTCGACTACAGCGCGTTCTTTCCTACGCGCCTGGAACTCAACGATCAAGCGGCTCGTCGTGGCGCAGTAGCGCAAGAAGAGAAGCACCGAAGGATCCCCAAGAAAGCGTTGGTGCTCCGCTCGAGCTACCAAGGGATGGCACGCCTACCGTGCTACAGAGGAACGAGGCCGAGATGACGGGCCGCATGATTGGAACGGATACGGACTGCTCTGAGGAGGAGGAAGGGGTTCGTGAAGGTCACTGCTTCCACGACCTGCCCGCGACCAGCAAGCACTTCCCAGGCTCCGTTTGCTGCTTCTGCGGAGACATCTTCGCGGTGGATTGGGACGAGGTGTCAGAGCATGGCGAGTACCTGCCCAAGATGTTCCACCACAAGAAGCTGAAGTTGAGGAAGTCTCGTTGAGCATCATGATCGACGGTTGTCAAAACTGTCATCACGATAAGTCAACGCACCTACCCGACGGCTCCTGTCTCTTTGAGCCGACGAAGTTCAAGCCGTACCCTTCGATATACATTACGACCGGGCGCCTCAGCAGCAGCGAGCCCAACATCGCGACACTCCCGAAGAAGAAGCAGGACCGTTGGGAAGCTGTCTGGAAGTTTCTGACCACCCCTTTGTAAGAGGAACAATGATCCCGAACACCCAACTCCGGCTCGTGTCGTCGAGTCCTATCGCCGAGAGCGCCGAATTCGGCATCTCGATGAACGACACGGCTCACATCATGTCGATTCTCCGAGACCAGCTGTACTCGGATAAGATTCTCGCGGTTCTCCGCGAGTACGGCTCCAACGCCTGGGACGCCCACCGAGACGCCGGAAAGGCGGAGCTCCCCATCAAGGTGACGTTGCCCACGGCGATGGAGCCGACGCTGACAATCCGAGACTTCGGCCAGGGGCTCACTCCCGAGGGCGTCTTCAAGGTCTTTACGCAGTATGGCGCCAGCACGAAGCGGAACAGTGACAACTCCGTGGGCATGCTCGGCATCGGTTCGAAGAGCGGCTTCGCCTACTCCGACAGCTTCACCGTCACGTCGTACTGTGAGGGCATGAAGCGGACCTATGTTGCGGTCCTGGACCCGTCAGAGAAGGGGATCATCAATCTTCTGTGCGCGGAAGGCTGTGGCGAAGAGACAGGGGTCGCGATTTCAATCGCGGTGCGGCCCGCGGACCTTCGCAACTTCGAGCACACCGCGAAGACGCTGTTCAAGTACTTCGTCCCACGCCCGGACATCAACACGGAGCTGCCCCAGCTTCCCCCGGCGCAATCGACTCTGAAGCACGGAGTCATCTACGAGAAGGAAGAGGGGTACTACAGCGACAACAAGTGGGTCGCTGTCATGGGGTGCGTTTCGTACAACGTCAACCTCGATCAGCTTCGAGGTATCGACGCTACGCCTGAAGGAGGAGTCGCTTCCTTCCTGAGCGGTATATCGGGGGCCCTCTACTTCGACATCGGAGAGGTGCAGGTCAGCGCCTCTCGCGAAGAGCTAAAGTACAGCTCGGAGACCAAGCTGGCATTGGTCAAGAAGTTCAGCGAGCTCGTCGAAGAGTACGTGAAGAAGGCTCTTGACGACATCATGCTGAAGACGAACACCCCTTGGGAACGCCGAGTCAAAGCCCAGGTTCTGGGCAAGCTTCATCTCCCGGTTCCTCAGGATACGAAGGACCTGCTCTCCACGAATGTGGCGCTGAAGGACAAAATCCCCGCGGGCATCGTCATCACGCAGAATCGTACGCACTGCACCAGCATCGCGGTCAACGAAGGAACTCGCTTCGTTCTGGTAGACGATCAGCGCGCCCTCCCCGGGTTTCAAGGAATGCACTACACCGATTACTTCATCCGAGCCGTAGACAAGGCGGGGCACTTCCGCACAGCGCACATCCAGTGGGATCCTATCGAGCTCAAACTCAAAGAGATGTGTAAGGCGGCGGACATCGAAGGTATTCCCGTCATCAAGCTGTCGTCTCTCCCGTGGACCACTCCGTCACGCAACGCCACAGGGCGGACGATCAACCCGAAGCACCGGATGAAGGTCTTCAAGTTTCTGCCGGAGGAGGGCTACAGCAAACCCTGGTCCGACTCTTGGGAACCAGCGGACATCGTACCGTCGAAGGATGATGTGTTCGTCCTCATCCAGTGGTTCCAGACCCAAGGGTTCAACATGGGAGAGTACTACCGAGCGGACAAGGCACTGGCTGAGGCGTTCGGAGGAGCTCTCCCGACGATCTACGCCTACAAGACGACTGAGAAGAAGCCCGTTGAATCGAAGGACTGTCTGGGTACGTACTACCCGGATTGGCGCAAGAAGTGGGTCCCCACACTGCTCACGCAGCAAGTGAAGGATCAGTTCTCACTGCTCCAGTGGGTTCAGCTTGCCAACAGCTCGCCGCACTACTGGCGGTATCGGAACGTGGACAAGAAGATCTACGACAAGATGGTGGCGGAGCTCGGAGAGACGCACCTCATCACACTGATGGTGAAGAACATCTACGAAGGGCAGGCGTACTTCAAGAAGTACCCGAAGTTGCAGCCCGCTCTCGCGCAGCTCGAGAACAGGGCGCCAGGCGTGACTGTCAAAGACAGCCCGGCGCAGAAGACGCTGGAGACGCTCACGAAGAAGTATCCGCTGCTCACCCTCGAGAACCTTTGCATCGCAGATGTTTGGGGAGAGCGCGCCGCGGACTGGGTGCAGTACATCAAACTCATCGACAAAGGATAGCCATGGCCACCGCCGCACTTCCGTTTACCCTCACGAACGAGTCGATCACCGTCGTCTACGAAGGAAAGCCTCACGTCGTACAGAAGGGGGCTCCGCAGTTCAATGCACTGCGTAAAGCCATCATCGCTGAGGACTGGAAGGCCGTCCCGAAGAACCTCACCGTCGCCAAGAGCATCAAGGATTGGGCGAAGGGGAAGTTCACGCTGAAGGGGGACAACTTCTACTTCGAGGGAGCTGCGATCCCGAACAACATCAACAGCCGCATCATCCAGATGGCGACGAAGGGCGAAGACCCGACGCCGCTCTTCAAGTTCTGGGAGCGGCTGCAGAGGAACCCGTCGATGCGGTCGGTCCAGCAGCTCTGGCCGTTCCTCGAGCACAAGGGGATCCCTATCACCAAGGACGGAACGTTCCTGGCGTACAAGGGGGTCAAGAACGACTTCAAAGACGCTCACACGGGGACCATCGACAACAAGCCGGGCGTCGTGAATGAGATGCCTCGGAACAAGATCTCCGACGACCCCAATGAAGCCTGCCACGAAGGCTTCCACGTCGGAGCTCTCCGCTACGCTCAGAGCTTCTCTCAGCGCGTTGTGGTCTGCGAGGTAGACCCGGAGAACGTGGTCTGCGTGCCGTACGACTCGAGTCAGGAGAAGATGCGGGTCTGCAAGTACCTGGTCCGCGGCAACCACAACGGAGAGCTCCTGCCCTCGACGACGTTCGAGGAAGACGCTCCTCGGGGCGATGCGTCGTACGAGCATGGGCATGACGTTCCTAAGGACTACGACCCGGAGAACGACTTCCTGGCTGAGCCGTGCGAGGAGTGCGGGGCGAAGATGCCTCCGGAGTACCTCGACGTGGACTGCTCGTACCACCTGGTCGAGTGCTCGAAGTACGACGAGTTCACGCCCGACGATGAGCCGGAGGAGAAGAAGCCCGCCAAGAAGGTGAAGGGCAAGGATAAGAAGAAGGCGCACAAGGCGCTCAAGAAGGAAGGGAAGAAGCTCGCCGCGAGCTTCGACCGTCTGAAGAAGATGACGATGGCCGACTTGATGAACGAGTCACTCGACACCCTGCGCGACTACGCAGGCAAGGGGTTGAAGATCGTCGGGGCTTCGAAGGTTCCCGGTGGGAAGACGGCGCTGGTGTCCGTCATCCTGAAGGTCCGCGGCTGATGTACCGGCGGCGCTCCTTCACAGGGGCGTCGTCGTTTTTTAGCGTCGAGGAATTACTGGTGCGATAGGTGGAGGCTTCATCGCAGGGGCGGCGGGGGCAGGACCCATCGGAGCGGCGGGCATCGGAGCTCCTTGGACCGTGGCCTTCGCCGTCATCCCAGCGAATCGCGGATCGGCGGACAGGTTTCCCACCTGCATTTTTTCCATGGGGTTCAGCTTCTGCCGAGCCTCTGGGGTCATCTTCCGGTACAGGTCTAGCGTCTCTTGGTTCATTGACTTCTGAACGGTCGGGTCCATCATCCCAGAGAACGGCGGTAGATCTGACGCCGTCGCCCGAATGGCGAACTTCTCCAACGCCTCTAGCATTCCAAGTTTGTAGAAGTTCATGGGTCACTCAGGCGATGGGATTTCCCTGCGTGTCTTCGACGTTGACGACGGTCAGCGTGTACAGGAAGTTTGGTGTCTGGGCGCTCGTTGTCAACAGCACTTGCTGTGCGGTAAGTGACACGATGCCGGAGATCGTGAGCCCCGGAATGGTGTAGTTGGCGACGTTCAGCGCTCCGTTCGCTCCCCCGGTCATGACTACCGCTTCGGAGTAGGTTACTCGTACGGTCGTGTGAGTCGGAGAGGCTACCTGCACGATGATTGGGAGATCGGTGTCGCCGTTGGCCTCGAACTGCACGTACGGCGTAGCCGCCGCCCCTGTGTTGAGCTTCTCGCCCGCTGAGCCCATGCTGAGGTGGCCCGACAGCTGCTCATCCCAGACCGCATCGGCGATCCCACCGACCGTGAGGCTCGAGGAAGGCGCCGCCGGGACGACCATATAGCCGGCCCCGACGAGGGGGATGGTTCCCCAGGGACGGTCTACTGTGGCGATCTTCGTCGTACCGTCGTAGTCCGTGATGGAGCGCGACTGGCTGATGCCGGTCCCCGAAGTGATGACGAGGAGGCCATTGTTGTAGAAGTCGTCGATGGCCGAGGCCGCGAGCTTGAGGGTCGCCGTACTGGCGGCGCCCGCCTGGAGTGTCCCTGTGTCGGACAGCTGAAGCGTCTGGCCGAAAGTGCCCACGGTCGTGTGACTCGAGAGCGTACGGTCCCACACGGCCGTGGCGATGGACGCTGCGTCGGTTTCGATGTTGATTGCGTCCACGGCGGTCTTTGTGTCCAGTTCGAGCTGGGCGAAGCTACCGCCAATTGCGTGCCCTGCTGTGAGCTCATCCCAGACCGCGTCAGCGATGGAAGCGTTATCCACCGGGACGTTGGCCGCAGGAAGGACAATGTACTGAGACGTGTTGTCCGGATTGAGCCCCCAGGCACGGTCAACCGTCGCGACCTTGAGCGCGGTGTACTCCGTGATGGCGCGTGCCTGCCCCGCCCCTGTTCCCCCGGTGATGACAAGGAGAGCGTTCTTGTAGAAGTCGAGGGTTCCTACGGCGGAAGCGCCAAGGGTGATCGTTGTGGCACCGCCAGCCGCGGCTGTGTCGTTGTTGAGAAGCTGCAGGGTCTGGCCGAATGACCCATTCAAGGTGTGTGTGCTGATCGCTTCATCCCAGACGGCGTCGGCGATAGCCGCCGCGGAGCTAGACCCAGACGCGGCGTCGTTGACCAGCCCGCCCATCGTCCCTGCGCCGATGTTCCCGGCGGTCGCCGCGTCCCAGACAGCGTCGGCGATGGAAGCCGCGTCGGTCTCGACGTTGATGGCGTCGACCGCGGTCTTGGTGTCCTGTTCGAGCTTTCCGAACGTTCCCGCTGTGACGTGGGAAGCCGTTGCGCGGTCCCAGACCGCCGTCGCGATGCTGGCAGCGTCCGTCTCGATGTTGATGGCATCGACGTTGTCGCTGACGATCTTGAGGCTGTCCGTGGCCGTGTTGAAGCCCGACCCCTTGATGTCGGTGAGCGCTGTGTTCGCGGTCGTGAGATCCGTCTGCACCGCAGCTACCACGTCGTAGACCTGCTCCACGTCGTTACCGTCGCTGGTTCCAGCAGTGTCGCCGCGAACGCTCTCTTTGTAGAGCAACGTCTTTCCGAAGAGGGTCGGGTCCGACGAGAGATCGGCGGGATCACCAAGTTGGTCGACTCTCAGGCCCTTCTCGCCAGCTCCGTACGAGGCGCTGTCTGACCAAACAGCCGCCGGTACGTCCGAAATCGGATCGTCGAGGAAGACGTCTCGCGGGCTGATGGTGCCCTTGATGTAGCGAACCTCCTCAGTCGGGATGGACGCCCCACCATCAACCTGGAAGACGATGTCCGAGTCCGTCTTGGTGAGCCAGATCCAGTCGAAGTAGTAGCGCCCGTTGCTCTTCTCGACGATTCCGCCTACGGGCGACGCAGGTGACGTCGGACCAAAGCCGGGGGTCACCTGCAGAAAGGTGAACGTCGGCGTCAACCCTGTATCGGAGTTGCGGAAGTCCAAGAAATAGCGCTTGGTGATTGGGAAGGGCATTGGATCCACCAGGGGTTCGATGATGATGTAATCGACGTTCGCCAGTTCTCGCTGCAGGGTCGCAGGCCCCACTTGGAACCCGCCGCTGTCGAGGTAGTCGATGTTGCTGATGTCAGGCATGGCGCTCCCTCAAGGTTCAGTACAGGGGGACTGTTCCGTTGAACGGGACCACCATGTTGCCCACGACAACTCGCGTCTGCGCGGCCGTGGTGGGGAAGCTAGCTCCGACGGGCGCATCGGCGATGGCTTGAAGGTCCGGAAGCAACCCTCGCTTCATAACCTGCGGGGACGTCTCGAAGAAATACATCGGGGCGGAGTTCCACTCAGCAGTGCCCGCATCGATAGCGGTCGCGGTGATGACCGGAGAACCATCAACTACCAACGCCGCCACGCCCCCTCCATTCTTCTGCTGATCGCCGACATTGAAGTTCGACCTCGCCGCGCAGAACGCTCCCTGTCCCATCCGATATGAGCCGGGGCTCCCACGACCAGTCGCCGTGCCGTCACCATTCAGAAGGACGTAGGGGAACAAGTCAGCCCCCGGACCACCCACCGGCTTCCACAAAGAAACGAAGTTGAAGAAGCACCCGAGCCCTACGCGGCTGCACTCGAAGTGGAACTCCCCTGAGTCGGCGCAGGTGTAGTGCCAGTAGTTGGTCCCGCCGAAGAACGTGGAGTCGCCCATGGTGGCGGAGTTCCCCGCTTGTGTGCTCTCGAAAGCCACTTGGTTCAGGCAGGTGACTCGTGCGTCCAGTGAAGCAGCAGGACACTGGCTGACAGTTCCTCCGCTCCACGTTCCCGAAGGAGCAACGTTGATGCCCCAAGCGGTCGCAGTCGAGCCGAAGTCCAACAAAACTTCGAGCCCCATGAAGACAAACTCGACGAGCATCCAGTGGTGGTTAACGCCGCCTGCACCTCGGATGAAGTTGCCGGGGAAGGTTCCGCCACCCCAGCGATTCGTTCCAGGTACTCCGACCCCGGTGACCGCTCCGCCTGTTACGCCGTTGGAACTGCCGCGGCAGATGGCAATGGAGTTCGCGTGGCGTGCGCCCACCAGCGCGCCGGTAGTGTGAAGATTCAACATGCCCGCCGAGAGCGCCCACATGGCGAAACTCTCCAGCCGGAGCTGGGACGTGTTGTTCGCCCCGAAGGGTCCGTTGCCTCGAGTGCAGTAGGGGCGGGTCAGCGCAGGGAGGGTAGCCATGTGGTTTTCCTTTTACTTTCCGCCAGGTGTTTGAACAGGGCGGCTGACGTTCGTGTTGAATACGCCGGTCAAGGCGGGTTGAGTACCTGGCGTGGTAGTCGTCGCTGGCTTCGGAACGATAGAAATCAGCGTAGTGAACATGTCGGCCATTAGATCAACCCCAGAGCATTCAGCACCCAAACACGTCCGTCCGTCCCAAGCACTCCGCCTGCGACTCCCACAGCATAGATTTTCTTGGTCGTTTCATCGAGCGCTACATCGGTGACGACGCCGTCGACCAAGCCAACAGCCGTCCACTGCGCCGTGTTGTCGATGACAGTGCCTGTCGCTGTCCAGGATGGTTCTGCGCTTCCAGAGGTTCCCCCAGTCGTGGCTCTGAAGTAGTAGCGGCTCCGAGCGAACTGGTGCTGTGCTCGAGGTTTCACGAGGGCGTTGAGCGCGTAGACCCTTGAAGGCGCCCAGTCGCTGACGACTTTTCCAGAGACGGCCGTTTGCGCCAAGATTTGTCCGTCCGAATTGAGAACGAGGGCACCCGCGTTCCCGGCAGCGAGGACCACGTTCCCATTGGACGCGAGCGCCGTCTTGTAGAACGTACTCCCGCCGGACAAGGTCAAGGAGTCGATCAGTTGGACTGGGAGCGATGAGCTTGTGTAGCGGTACACGTTCAGGCGGTCAACGCAGGCCACGTAGACCAACGCTCCGCTCGCGTTCGTCGGATCCACCGCAACGGTGATGGCGTTGGCTCGACTGGTGAGCTTGGTGTTCAGCAGTAGGGTCGGTGTCAGCGCATTCTCTTCGTACACGCGGAGGCGCTCAACGCCGCTCTCCGTAGACGCCACGAAGATCAGCTTGGGCGTGAGGAAGTTCGCCGTTCCAACGGCCCGAACACCGGTGACGCCGGAGAACACGGTAGCCGTCGCACGTGTGGTGAGATTGACGACGACGAACTGTCCCGCGGTTCCAGAGTTGTCGGCGTATTCAGCAACGTACCCGTGGGTCGGCGTCACCGCCAATGAGACAGCGTACGACGTGCCTGGGAGGTCCGTAGCGACGTCGAGAACTGGAGTCAGTGAGTAGCTTACGAGGTCGTCTCCGTTCCCAGAGGGACCAGCGGAGGCGATGACCGTAAGCGCGCCTCCAACAACTTCGATTTTCGCAACAGCGTTTACCGTGTCGGAGGTTCCCTGAGCTACTCCATCAAGATGAAAAAGAGCGGTATTGTTCGTCGCGAGTACGAGAGATCCACGCAGGTTGTCTGTGAGCGTCGTGTTGTCGAACTTGGAAGGCTCTCCGACGAAAAATGTGTTGGCAATCGTTGGATGCTTGACGATGGACGCGAGCGGCCTCGTTCGCTGGAGCGTGCTCACTTCGTTCAGCGTTTTGCCGCCGCGCCCAAGCTGGGCGACGGAGACGTGCACGCCGTCGTAGGGAACGACCTCGAGAGCGGAGGTCGCGGTCACCTGCCCGGTGATGAGTGGGTACGCGTTCTCCCAGGTGAGGCCTCCATCTTCACTACGCCGTCCGTAGACCCCAAGATTCTTGGCAGTCTTGTAGTAGATCAAAAACTTGGAGTTTGGCGTCGTCGTGAGGTAGCAGAGTCGAGCAGTCGCGCCTTGGAACAGTTCGGTGGGTCCGCTGATGAGCTCCGCTGTTACCGGGTTGAAGCGCGCTGTATAGAGGATCCCGTTGCGAGAGCCATCAAGGGCATCACCGTTGTCCCATACGACGACCAAGTGATCCGACGTGGGGTCGTACAGGCAAGAGACGTTGCTGTACACCTGCAGGAGAGCGGGGATGACTTCCGTGTAGTCAGCGCTACTGTGAGGCTTCCACCGGATGCGGCGAGACAGGCCTAATACCGGCGTCGCCCAGAAGACGTAGGCAACACCAGCCCTCAGGAACGAGCTGAGTTCCTGTGGCTGATCTTCTTGTGTGATGCCTGTAATGGGGGAGACTGGCATTTACGCACGCAGCCCGACCACGAAGCGGGTCAACCGGAATCGGCGGTCACCGTAAATCTGGTACGTCACCGGCCCAGCGTCGGCGGTGAAAGAGACCGCCGTCCCGTCGTAGTGGTTCTTCACTGTGATGGACGTTGAGCTCGAGTAGGTTTGGATCTCGTAGATGCCGGTGTTCACCCCAGAGACGATGTAGAGCAAGCGACCAACATCGTCAGACGTGAAGCCAGTTCCGGTGAGGACTCCGTTTCCACCAGCGATGACCCCGTCGGCCCTCTGGAAGCCGGAGCCGATGTCTTCCGAGAAGAGCCGGAACGTGCCGCGGCTGTCGTGGCACAAGTCCCCCGTTTGAACCGGATAGGTGCCGAGGCTGCCAGTATCTCCTGCCACCGTGTTTCCAGGACGCGTCAACCGGGCCGTCTTTGTGGCCTCTGTCGTAGCGGACGCTGTGTCGTACGCAGGACGACGAATCTCCCACGTCCTGTTAGCCCTGACAGGCTGCAGCGACTCGGCGATGGTCATCGTCGTCAATGAATCGTTGATGGTCGCCAGGGTGAACTCTCGGAGATCCCCAAGGAAGACAATCTTGTCCGGGGACACACCGCCGACGCTGATGCCCTCGTGAATCGAGAAGGTGCGCCCGGTCTCTGTTGGGGAGAAGAGCGTTGAACCCGTACCCGACGGTGGACCAACGGTAATCTGTGTGGCGCTCACTCGAGAGAGGATTCGGTAGTACCCCGCGTTCGTCCCGTCCTGGACCCACAGGAATCGCCCCGGCGTGGCACTGGCAGGGAAGTCCGAACCGGCGGAGTTGAACGTATTCCCCCCGTTGATCGGGTTACCGTCCGTTTTCGTCGGCCCCACCTGGAAGCCGAGGAACTTGTTTCCGCCGGTTGTCAGGGTGAGCGTGTCCCCGTTTGCTCCACCGAGGTCAACGTTCCCGTTGACACCGGAAACCCCGGTCATGGCATCGTTGGCGGACTGAATGAAGTCAGCCCTGTTGATGTGGTTGAAGAGGAAGTCGGCGTTGGTCCGTGCCTCATCCACCACAGTGTTCTTGCTCGTCGCGAGTCGGTTTCCGGCTACGTCGTAGAACTCCCAGGTGGAGATGTCGTGGTCAGCGCGGCCGCTATCAGTCGCGAACCGGGGGATAGCAGTCCACTTCCAATATCGTCCTGTCCGTGCGGAGGATGAAAGGTCGCTGAAGTCCGAGTAGACCTTTACGTCTTGGTTGGAATAAATCTCTCGTCCGTCACCGCTCAACCACGTCCCGTTGTTCTTGACGTCGGGAGGAGCCGCGTCTGCGCTGTAGGAGATGCGCTTCACCAAGTCCCAGGTCGGCTTCACGCAAATCCAACTCTGATTCGTGATGAGCGCGTTCGGAGGAATCCGAAGCTGCATCGTTGTGGGCGTGAGCAGACGCTCAACGCACAGTCGGTGCCCGCCGTTGGCCACGACGATCATGTCCTCTTCCCGCACGGCATCCTTGATGCGGTAGGTGACTACGGCGCTCGAAAGCGTCCACGTCTTCGCGGTTTGGTCCAGGTTCTGAACCGTGATGACCGAAGGGCTGGTGTACCCGATGACGCGGAAGGCATTGTTCGGAGCGGTAGACTCCGCGCCAGCACCCGCCGTGAGCTCTACAACCTGCCCCACGTGGGACGCCAGGAATTGGGCGTTGGTCGTATCTGTGAGGGTATTCCCGCCTGACGTGATGAGCCCCACCGCCGGAGTCGTCGGCGTGAGACTGATCGCGCCTAGGAAATCGCCAGACAGCAACGCATTCGTGTTAGCGACGTTCGCTGTGCAGTTGAAAGTCCCTGCGCCGGATGTTCGGACACCCGGGGTTGGTACAACGAACCAGGTAGCGGCGTAGTTGTTCTGAGTGGCCCCAGAGGCGTTCGTATAGCTGATCGACGACGAGCTGTTGAAGGCCGTGATGGTGAACGTCCCGTTGTTGGCCGCTACCGAAGCACCAGTGATGACGATGTACTTTCCGACATCCCCCGCCACAAACGGCGTGCCGGTGGCGTTCAACGTCATCGTCGGTGTGGAGAAGGACAGCCCCGTCGTTCCGTTGCCCACACCAGACTTCGTGGCGGAGCCCAGAGGAGTTCCCCCCGCGTCCGTCGCCTTGTAGATGTTCCCGATGAGGCCGCAGCTGGTAAGCGTGTTCATAATGCGCGCTTCGGCCGAAAAGGTGTGGACCCGCAGAACGGCGTAGCCGACCTGTACGTCCTTTCCGAAGTCGACCATCAGCGAGTAGCCGAGGACGGTGTTGGCGGTGATGCCATTCCAACCCGTGTCACTGCCAGTATTAGAGTAGGCAGTTCCATGTCCGACCACGCCGTCCATGCGCTTCCCGATGATGCCGTCGAGAATCTGGCGGCCGTTGGTCAACTCGGCCGCGGGAAGAGCTCGGTGGTGCGCGAGAGCCGCGTCGTACTGCCCTGTTTGTTCTGGGTAGTTTTCGAAGTACACCTTCGAAGCAAGACTCCCAGGGACGGCCAACGGATTCGCGGTGGCGAACTTTCGGGGCTCGTCATTCTCGTGGAGGCGAGTCTTGAAGTGGTACGCCTCGTACGTGAAGCCGGTGATGTCCTGCGTGTTGTCCTTGCCCACGCCATCGGCCAGCATGATGGTCATCTCTTCTGGTCCGGCGTTTGAGCCAACCGAGCCGTAGTCCCAGACGGTGTACGTCAGCGACCCCGCCGTGGCCAGGGCCGAGAACGTGGCTCCGGCCATGGTCTTGAGCGTCACGGAGACGCCCGGAGTGACTACGTTGATCTTGTAGATGCCTGCGTCTGTTCCAGTTTCGATGCGCAGCGTACGACCCGCGTCACCAGAAACGAAGCCGCCATCTGTGAAGACAGCGGAGCCGGTGGTGGTTCCGCCGCCAGAAGAAGTGACGCGCACCTGGGCCATACGCCCCAGGAACTCATTGTTGGCGGGCGTGGCCGGAACAAGGATGCCTTGGCGGTAGAAGCCAATCTTCACGCCGTACATCACCTCTTCGTGCGCGGAGTGAATCGGCTTGGCCGCACAGAGGGGATTCGTCGTGTCGGCGAAGGACTTGTTCGGCGTCCCCGCGAGAGCCACTTCTCGTGGAGTCCAAGCGGAGCCGGTCCACTGGTAGGTGACCTCGACAGCGCCAAGCCACATACGTGGCCCCGCGTTCCATGCACCGTAGCTAAGGTCCAGGAACCATCCGACGCTGTCGAAGACTTTGTTCCGCCCGGTGCTGCCCGTGGTCTGGTTTGAGACATTCTCATCCCGCCACACGAATGTGTCAGCTTCTCGGGAGTAGTACGCAGTGTCGACGTTCCCGGTGCTCCCGGCCCATAGTTGCGTTTGAACGCGTCCGTCTGGGTGTTCGAAGAAGTTTCTTGTGATGCGGCTGTTCTGGGGGGAGTACGAACCATCAGAGCGCGGAGCGTAGGAGGAGACGATGAAGAAGGTTCCGGCGTAGTTGGCCTGGGTCGCCATCGTCGCGCCGGTGTTGTTGTTGTAAACGATCTGCGACGAGCTGTTGAAGGCCGTGATGGGGAACACCCCGTTGTTGCCCGCAGTCGACGAACCCGTGATGACGATGTACTTGCCCACGTCACTGGCCACGAAAGGCGTCCCGGTGGCGTTCAATGTCATGTTGGGCGCGGAATACGTGAGAGCAGTGGAAGCGCTCCCGGTCCCCGTCGTCAGAGGGGGCCCCGCCCAGTACGCGGTGTTTTCTGCGCCCCAGTACCGCTTCATCGTCGCGGGAGCGAACGTGCTCTTGACGATCTTGAGGTGGCCGTTGTCCGAGCCGACCCAGATTTCATCGAACTTTGAATTCACCAAGATGGCGTTGAAGCTCGTCGGAGTCGCCGGGTTCACTGAAGTAGCCGCAGTTCCACCAACGAGAACGCTCCCAGGAGTCGTCAAAACGTTAGTGTCAGTGATGAGAATGGCGGTGTGCGCGTTGGTCGCGACGTTGTACTTGTTGATTTGCTGCGTCGTGTCGTTGGACAGCCAGTAGACGTCGCCGTTGGCGGGGTCGATGGCTACTCGCTGGTTTTCGCCGTGGATCGCCTGCACATTGCAGTCGGCCCCGAGGCCCGCCGTTGAACTGAAGGTCCGGTTGAGGAACGTGCCAGGAGCCAGCGACTCGAAGTAGTTGATCTTGTTCAGCCCGGTCGTGGCGTTATCGTAGAACATGTACAGCCGGTCGCCGATGTCCAGGTCGATGCCTCCGTCACCCCCGAAAGTGACCGCGTCCCCGGCGAGCGTCGTAACGGTGATCGTGTCCGCGTCTACCACCGTGGCGATTTTGTAGATGCCTGCGTCCGCTCCGGCTACGCGGATAACGCGCCCAATGTCAGAGCTCGTCATCGTAGTACCTACGATGTTGTCGATCTGATTCGACGCGCCAACAGTGTCTCCGGCGAATGCGCGATTCGCTGTTTTATCAGCGACGATACCCGCGACATTGGAGTCGGGAACGCCAAGGCGCGTCCATGTCCCAGTGAACGCCTCAGCTACGCCTGCGTGGTTCTGGTACGTGATGACCGTTGGGCTGGTGTACCCGGTGATGAGGAACGTCCCATCATTTGCGCCCGTAGTGGCGCCTGAGATGGTGATCGACTGCCCCACCATCCGCGCGTTGAACACCGCGCCAGCGTCAGTCAGCGTCATGCTCGGCGCGGTTCCGCCGATGGTATCGCCCGTCCCGGTCCACGCTGCGCCGCCCTGGTCCTCGGTGTACTGACGCGTTGTCAGGTCCGGCTTGATGATGATGACGCCGCCGTTGCCCAGGGACGGGTGCTGCACAGCGAAGTAGACCCAGTTGCCGGTTCCTTGAGTCCCACCACGAATTCGGTCGCCAGAAGCAAGGACCAGTGGCGGAGACAGGAAGGACGAGTGGCCCGCCGTACCAAGGTAGTTTGCCACCTCACGTGGAGACTCAATAGTTCTCCACCGCCAGTGCATGATGCACGAGTCGTTGTTGGCGTTGGTGTGGCCAATCCAGCAGCGCTGGTTGGCTTCATCCAGGACCATCGCGTTCGCGCCTCCCGCCCCTGTACTGGTGTACGGGAACGTGTGGCCTGGGAAGTTGGCGCTGCCCCCTTCGTTCACGGTATTCTTGTACAAGGCGAAGTCGTAGCCCAGCCCCTGGTCGTAGTCGCCGTGAGTCCACGGCTTCATACCGATGGTGTAGCTCCCTTGTTGTTCGGCGGCGGCGGCGACTTCTGTGGAGCCAGTCTTCTCGATCTTCACCTTCATGATGAAGCTTGACCGGATTGGTTGAGTCGTTCCAGCAAAAAATCCGGGCTGGAATCTCCCGCTGGTCTCGACCTGTCCCGCGGACAGCGGGATGATGCTTATTTCGTTGAAGTAGGTCGTGCGGCCGGGACCGATGTACAAGTCGTTTCCCGCGATAGTCGCCGCGGCTTGCCCCACAAAGGGCGTACCATTCAGATTTCGCAGCCAGAGCTTGTTATTGGCGAAATCGACGTGTTGGATGAAGTAGAACCCAGCATCGGCGCCTGTGGCGATGCGCAGAACTTGCCAGCGACCAGGCGTGACGTACTTGTTGTCCCAGAATCCAGCATTCGTGAAGGTGACGTAGTCCCTACCTACAAGCGTCGTGAGGGTGGAGTTGGCAGCGCCTCCGGCGAGGTACATCGGGTGGGCGTAAACGATGCCGATCTGCGTGTAGTCGGCGGGTAGGTCCGACGCCGAGACGAGCGAGTCTCCTCCCCAGGCGCTTTTGTCTACGCCAACTGTGTTGTCGTAAGCAGAGATACCGGCGTGGACTCGCGAAATAGCGGAAGACGCGATTGCGGCGATGCTCCCCGTGGCCCTAAACTTGAGGTAGTCCAGCGTCGATATGGCCGTCATCTGAACCGGGTACGCGGTAGGCTGAGCCGCCGCCCAGTCAGCGTGCCCGACGGTGATGTCGTTGTCGTCCAGCAACCCTCCTTGTTTGAAGGGGTACAGGCGCATCTGGTAGCTCTGCCCAGCGCTGTTGGTGTCCCAGAAGTTAATGGTCCGGGCGAGGGTGCGGCTGCGGAAGGCGATGTTGCCCGCCTGCAGGTCTTCCTTGTTGGATGACTTCGGATTCTCCTTGTCGGGAAGAATCGTCATGAGCCCGGTGATTTCTTTGACTGACATGTTCGTTGTCCCTCTTAGTAGATGGGGCTCATGCTGATCTTGTAGATGACTTCCAGCGTCTGAGTGTTCGTCTGAGTTTTGGGTGGGGTCATCAGCGCATACGCCATCACCCATTTCGCGTACCCAGTACCGAGGCCAGCGCTCCACCCCGACAAGAAGATAGTCCCGAGGTTTCGGTTGCCTTGCCCAGAGCCGTAGTTAGCCGAGATGGTAGAGTTGCAGGTGAACGTCTTGGTGTGGGTTACCACGTTGTTCGTCGGTGTCAGGTTTCCGGAGACAAAAAGTTGGGCGCTGTCGGATGCGATGCTGCTTCGCGCGGACATGGGCGGCTCGGTGGAAGAGGAAAACCCGAGCTGCGCTATATTGAATCGGTAGTCCATCCAGATGCGCCGCCCAGAATCCGTGATGAGGTTCTCCCCTTGGTGAGACCAAGCAACCTCGCCAGATTCCGCGTCCTTCGCGACAATTTCGAAGGAGCCTTTCATCTCAATGCCGCCCTGAAGAATCGCCTCTCTCGTGGCGTTTCGGTTTTCAGGTCCTCCGCGACGAAGACGAGCCAATACCTCTCGGGCTTCCTCTGGGTTGACAACAGACACCTTGTAGTCGCTCATATGATCCTCGTCGTTCCTGCCTGAGTCCAGGTGCCTGCGCCGTCTGCCTGTCCGCTACCGCCAGGGCCACCGGCCCCATCGCTGAGCAGGTTTGTATCAGGGTCGACAGCTGAAAACTTCACCGGCGCTCGATTCACGAAACTGAAGTCGTCACCCCTCGGCTCCCGCTGAGCAGTCCCCTCACTAACCCACGCAAAGTCTGTGAGGTCTCCGTCTCGGCCGAAACTCAACCAGTAGTCGGTGAAGAGTACCCCCTCATTGAAGCGGTCCACAATGACGCTGGAATACACCCCAGACGGGCGCCCCATCACGTCGAGAGCTTGGGCGAAGTAGCCGCGTCCGTACACCCGCGTGGCGACAGGCACGAAGAAGGTGTCCGCCCCAGGGAAAATCAGCGTTGGAGCCGCAAGGGGAACCGCCACGCCGCCGTCCAGCCGGTACACGATGTACCCCGACGTCTCAGAATCGTTGGGGCCGACGAAGACACCGAACCCATCCGGAGAAGGTCTCTCAACGAAAGCAATCGACACGGGGCTTGGTGTTCCAAGCGTGTACGTCCCTTGATCTCCAGACCCCTCACCAACCAGGTTTGTGTCTGGGTCCGTAAAGCCAATCTTGACGGGCTGGCGGTTGACGTACGAGAAGTCGTCGTCTCTTGGATCTCTCTGCGCAGAACCTTCTCCGACGCGCCCACCATCGACGTTTTCGAGCGACTTGATGATGCCGCCTGTGTCCGCCGTGAAAGGCATGTTCATGGTGGCGGGGTCATCTGTGCTGTTCGCCGTCAACTTGAAGATACGGTTCCCCGCGAAGAAGAAGACGTACAAAGTGTCGGTGGCGGCGTCGTAGAGAAGCTCGGGACGCCCTGTGTTTGACGAGTTGCCTCCACCTGGGGTCGTCAGCCGTGTCTCTGGACCGAACTGCCCGAACGGGCTCTCTTTTACGACATAGAGATCCCGGTCCCTCTCGACGCACCACCATCGAGTTCCAGAGCCCATCTCGTACGAGGACACCGCAACGACATTGTCTGTAGCGGTGAGCTTCGTCGTCGCGGAACGAAGAGCGGCTTGGTAGTAGGCCGCGATGAGATACGGTTGGTAGGGGCGTGAGACATCGTGAACTGAGACCTCATCCGCCAACCCATCCCAGAAAGCGGAGTCCGCGACCCTCTGTAGCCGCCCTACGCTGAACACCGCCGTAATGTTCGTCACGGGCGGCGGAACTGGCAGCGATGAGGGAATCCCATTCACCGTAACGGACGCCGCAGGCACCAACTGATTGTCGATGTAGATCTCGATGTCGCGGTTTACTCCGTTTACGCTCCGACGCACGGCGATAGAGTAAAACTGGTTCAACTTGATGGTGGCCGCGGCGGTCGTGACCAAGACTTCGCCCGCAGCGGCGGTGTGCCGGTACTCCAGAGCCCCGTTCGATTTGACCGAGAGGGCGTAGAGAACGCCGTCACTCGTAGTGGGGCCGCCACAAGAAACAATGCAGCGCAGCTGAGATCCGGTTGGGTTGATGGAGTTCATCTTCACCCAACTGATGAGAGTCAGCCCCGCGGTAAGACGAAGAAGAGGGTTCGAAATTGAGGCAAAGGACGATGTTCCGTTCAGGCCTCGCGCTCCACCAACTCGGCCAAGAGTCGCGGAGCTCGCGCTTGTGACCGTCAGGTGAAGTGCGTTCGCCGTCGCATCGCGCGCAGCATCAGTCTCCAAGGCCTCATCGAAGCCCCAGTAGCCGATGAGATTGGCGTCGAGCGAAAGGCGAACAGCCACGGGTCACGCCCCTGCCTGAATGTACGTCCCGCCCCGCTCTTTGAAATTGGGCTCCATGGCGTAGTTGCAGTGATCTTGGTGTAGCGCTGACGAGGTCAGTTGATTGGGCACGAGCTCGAGCCGGTACCGCTTGGCCCAGCGCTCCCCGCTCCCCATTACGAAGAGTTCAAGTCGACTGACCTCTGGTACCCAAAGCGCAGAGCCTTGGAAAAAACCTCCCTCCGCGGTGTCGAAGGGGAGGCAGAGTTCTGGGTCCTTGCCCGAGAGCTCAAGGGTGTCGGCGTCGGCACCGAGCTCAAGGCCCACAGACACGATGGATCCGTTCGTTTTCTTTTGAAGGCGAAGAAAAGCTCCCGCGCCATTGGTCAGAATGACGTCGCTCACGTTGAGGGAACGAGCAACCGTCCACCCGAGGGACGTCATCAAGAAATTCTTCAGCGCTGAGTGAAAAAGCAGAACGCTGGCGAAGGTTTCGTTCATTGCGTCTCCACGGTGGACCGCCTGAGTATAGGCGAGGAGGCGCTGTCGTCACTCCTCTTTTGCGTACCTGCGTTGAAAAATACGGTCATCGCGCAGACCCCGCATCTCGTCGTGTACCTCCGCGTGGCAGTTAAGGCACAGCAGGTCGCACTTTTTGATCTCTGACCGCAGACTCTTATGCGTGTAGGAAACTTTTGAGAGGCCGATTATCACAAGCCTACGGCGTACTGGAAGTGCATCGCGTCCTTCGTGCCCTTCCAAGCACCGCCCCAGTTCCACCCCTGCTCCGTGAAGGCTGCGACCCACTCAGGGGGGAGGTCCGTCACGAGGGTCTTGGCGACAGGGTTCTTGTCCCAGTTGACGTCGAAGGCGCAGCCCCAGGAGTGCGTGCTCAGCGGCTTCGAGGGGTCGTGCATCATGTGCCGGGCGCTGTGGCCTCCCAGCATTCGAACCTTGTACTTGGGAGCCCGCTTGATCGCTTCCTCGAGGCAGACCTCGAAGATTGGTGCGACGAGACGATGCAGCTGGATGTTGCAGCCCGTTTTGCAGACGTTCCGCAGGACCACCAGGTTGTCTTTCTCCCAGGTGTCATCGATGTCGACCTCACCCTTGGAGAGCTCGGTGAACTTGAAGTCGCCGTAGCGGGCTTTGAGTTCCTTGAAGCCGTTCGGCGGGATGAACTGGTAGGGGATGAGGGGCATGACCCTAGAGTATAGGGGATGCACTCTGACGAAAAGGCGAGACTTCGACTCATCCGAGAGCTGGAAGAGCGTCGACGGAAGCCCCGAGGGCTAGGGGACGTCGTTGCGAAGATGACGACGGCGCTGGGTCTCAAGACCTGCGGGGCCTGTCAACGCCGACGAGAAGCGTTGAACCGGCTGTGGAAGCTCAATCGGGAGTAGGTTGACACTCGCCGCAGGCGCCCTCGTGCTCCGGGTCTTTCGCAGTCCCGCCGCAACGACCGCAAGTGATCCGGGCCTTCACCGTCTTCCGTTCGGTTCTCACTTTACCGGGTAAATAGTCAGACGCCTCGAAGAGGCACTTTCCGTCCACGTGCTGGGTCACATCCAGCCCGCAGTTCCCGCAGGACCGCTGCATCACGGGCATGCGTATCTTGTAGATTCGTTCACTCACCGGGCGTAACCGAAAAACTCCGAGTAGTCGGAGCCTCCTCTACGATCATCTCGCAGTCGCAGTCCGCGAGCAGGTGCTCTTGAATCGTTTCTTTCCGGAAGGACGTAGCGTCGAATAGACACTTGTCCTCAACGTGGGTCCTGTGCGGCAGCTTGCAGTGGCCGCAGCGGTCTTCACAAGCCCCCTGCACCTTTCCCTTCCGGCTGGCGTGCATGCGCAAACCCTACTCGTTTCTTCGCCCGAAAGCCAGGGTTCTATTAGGGTATCAGGAATGACATGACCCATCTAGACGAAGACGCTGAGAAGTACCTGGCGCAGGCCATCAACCTGCTCAACAAGACGGTCGACGTCATCCGCGTCGGCCACCCCTACGCCCACGAGCTTTTAGGGATCATCGAGAAGCTCGAGAACTCGGAGTACATGAAGTGGCTGGCCAAAGCTCGCTACGAGGAGACCCACAAATGAAGGCGAAACAGGATGAACTCAGCCGAAGACGGCGGCTCAACAAGGGCCAGTGCCCTACGCACGGTACCGGCCTCGAGCAAACGGGCGTCGCTACCGACAAACACGGCGTCCCTTTCGCGGACGTCGTGAGCTGCCCCCGGAAGGACTGCGACTACTGGACCGAGGTACGCCCTGGAACGAAGCTTTGGGACGCCCTCAAGGCCAGCGGAAGTTGATCGCCGCCTAGCCCCCGAAACGGGCTGTTTTTTGGGGTATCAGACTTTGAGCCATAGATCTCTAACCCAGCTCAAAAGGAAAGAAACATGCCCCTCAAGAAAGAGACGGTCATTTTCGCGAAGGAATTCTTCATCGCCAGTTGCGCCGTACACCAGCGGGCCTGCCGGGTGGATGACCCTGAAAGCACCTTTCGGGCACTGGCGCGATTGAGCTTGGACGCCGCGGTCATCTTCGAGCAGGAGCTCAAAGAGTACACGCCGTTCCCCGAGCCAGAAACTTCGGATGAGCCGGAGGCGGCCCGTGCCCAATAAGCCCGTCTACACGGCGATCTTTCTGGATGAGGGGTCCAAGGAGGCCTTGCTCAAGGCCTTTCCGCCCCTCCACCCCAAGGTGTTTGGGCACCACGTCACCCTGGTCTTCAAGCCCAACCCCGCCATGGTCCAGGCCTTCGACCCCTACCTCGAGAAAGAGGTCGAATTCGAGGTCGTTGGGGAGGCTTCCGACGCCCTCGGGCAGGCCGTCAAAGTCGCCCTTCCGGCCCCCTACCCGGACTTGAACCCGGAACAGCTGCACCACGTCACCATCTCTTGCGTGAGCAGCCCGGTCTACTCGAACGAGCTGCTCAAACGGGGGTATGGGAAGGCTCCCCAGATCAAGCTCCGGGGGGTCGTCCGCCACTTTACCAAGTAACGCCGGTCCGGGGGCCCCCTAAAAGGGGGTCCCTGGAAGGGCCATAAAAGTGATCATTTTTTAGGGGTATGAGTCTTTGAACCCTAACAAAGGAGTCCGCCATGCTGAAGAACCCTGAAGTGATCGCTCTGAGGTCGAAGCTGCTTAAAGCCCTGAAAGACGACCCTCCCTTTACCGGTTTCTTGCCGGGGCTGTTTTTCACGATCTGGCTGGCCCGGCGCCTTGTTCCGGTGGAAACAGCTCTCATCCTGCGGATAGAGGAGGCGCTGGGGAACGAAGGTTTGAGCTTGTGGCTGATCGAGCTCGTGGACGAGAGCGGTGTCGCCGAGAAAAATTAAACGCCCTCAGGGACCCTTCTTCGGAGGGGTCCCTGATGAATTCGTAAAAATGATCATTTTTACGGTATTAGACTATGAACCAGGATTCTGTCGATGTCACAGGACAGGTCGCTGTACTGGTCCCTCTTCGTAGTCTACCGGTGCAAATACGGGAAGAGGGCGGGGATAGCTCGGCAGTTCCTCGATGAGGGCGATAACCCAAAGAGCCTCTTGGAGTCCTGAATAGGCCCCGCCGGGCCTTGAGTGTGTGACCGGCGAAGAGTTCAAGTAAGTCCTCCAGAGAGCCCCTGAACCTGGGGGTGTCGCGGCTAGAGGAAACTGCTTGATCTTGGGCATGGAGTGGTTGTCCTTAAGGTAGGGGCGGTAGACCCCGTAACGAAAAGTACCCCCTCCGCCGGGGGTGCTTTTCTTTTGCCTCCGATGATCAAAACCCCCTCTTTTTTGGGTACAAGATCTTGAGGTTCAACTTCACTCAAGAGAGGGGAAAACGTGTCGAAACCAAACCAGTATCCGGGGGAAACCGACGCAAAACGTCTTGCTCGACTCGCCGTGTACCGGCGGGTAGAGGCGTTTCAGGCGCGGAACCTTCGGCAGGACAACGCTACTATCGTACTCGCAGGCCCTGAGGCCGGCGATCAAGGGTGTCTTCAGCATTTCCTCAAGACCCCAGCGGAACAGACGTACTTCGTGGACGTGAAGGAGAAGCAGGGGCTGACCCGAGCGAAGAAGCAGTTCCCCGGTGTCACGACGTACCTGGGGGACGTCAACGAGCTGCTCAAGGCCAAGCTGGAAGACCCCGCGGAAAAGGCAGCGCTTATCAACCTCGACTTCTGCGGGTATCTATCCAAGGAGCGAGAAGAGATCGTAGCGAATGCCGCCCTGTCCCTCGTCGACTGGGGGATGATCTTCTACACCTTCTTTCGGGGGCGCGAATCCAAGGTTCTTCCCTTCTGGGACGACATCCTTCAGGCCCCCGCGAAGACCATGGACGGGAAACGGATGATCGGTACCGCCCAAGTCATGCAGAAGGCTCTGGGGCCCCGCTTCATCCTCGTCTTCTCCCTGCGGTACACCGGGGTTACTCCGGTAGGCCCAGGGAAGGTTCGGCTCGGGAGCATGGGCATCCTCGGATTCCAGCGGGTCCCTGCCAGTGCACAGCAGAGCGCCAACTGGACCCGCATGCTCGCAGCGCCGTCACCGTACGGCGGGTACGTCCCGAGCGACAAGAAGTTGTTGCAGGCGAATTTGCGCGTTGAAGCTCTGGCCCTTCGGGACCGCGGCCTCAACTCGCACGAAGTAGGGGCTGTCTTGAACACTAGCCCTGGAACAGTAGCAGCGTGGTTTGCAAATCAGCACCGGTCGTAGCAGTCCAACCCGTATGGAAACGCCCTGTAGGGCGAAAAAGGAAATGGCCATGGCCAATGGAGTGACTGGATTGTCAGGAAAGAACTGGGGCGAAGAACTGGCGAATCAACGGATCGACTTTCTCGGAACGGAACTCAAGAATGGGGGCCGTGGTCTGACCTTCAGTGAACTCCGGGATCTGACCGTCGAGAAAGTTCCGGGGGGCCCTCGGATGTCGGAGAAGCTTGTCAAGAAGGTCGTGTACGGCGTCATGACGACCGGCAAGGTTCCGATGACGGCGAAGAGCGCCTGGGAAACGTTGCTTCCCACAGGGAATGGGGCGCGCAAATGGGAAGAGGAGCGGGAGAAGGCGCGCCTCTCCTTCCTGAGTCAGAAGGACTCCCGAGCTCGATACAGCCAGAAGATCAAAAAGCTGGGGGTGAAGACGCTCTCGGAGGCTGGGGTGAAGCTCTGTAAGCGTGGGCACGAGCGCACGCCGGACAACGTCAGTAAAGGCGGCGGCTGCAAGAAGTGCAGCTCCATGCTGGCACAGGCGCGGTACGGCAAGGCCCCTCGGAAAGCGAAGAAGACGGTCTCCGAGGCTCGCATGGAGTCGTTCGAGGTCCTGCCGGAGAACATCCGGCGGAAGATGGCGGTGGCGCCCGGCGAGATCGCCGAGTCCGTGCTGCTCCAGGTGGACAAGCTGCGGAAGCTGATGGAGCTCCAGCAGTACAGCCGCATCGAGATCGTCATCACGGGCGAAGGACAGCCCGCTGTCATCAGCATCCTGCCCGCGGCTACCCCCATCGTGGTACACCGGTAAAATGGTGGCCTATTCCGTCGATGAGGTGACAGAGTTCGTTCAGCAGTTCTTTCTCGACGATGACAAGGCCTCGATCCATGCGTGTGTCCGGGATGCCCTCGACTTGGGTATCCCGGTCACACCGGAGCAGGTCTCTGGGATTCGTCGAACGATGCGGCAGAAGGGCGTGACCAAGCTGTCGCTCGTTACCGCCGGTCCTGCCGCAGACAAGCCTCCCGTGGGGATGAAGGTTGGATCCGTTTCCGGGTATGCCCGGAATCCACCCCAGCCTCCTCAGTGGTTCATCGATAAGCAGAAACGGGAGGACGAGCTTTTCCTGCGTCTGCAAGCCGAGCCGGACGAGCCGGATGAGCTCCCCGTCGAAAAGAAGGTGAAGAAGGCAGCCACCGACGCAATGCTCGAGCGTCGGCGGTACTTCGAATCCGTTCTACTGGAGGACCCGCTACAGACGGTGGTGGAGGCGATGACCAAGGTGAAGGTGAAGTTCGGAACCAGTGTGGATCCAGGCTTCGCTGTACGCACCTTGAACCTGGTGAGGGAACTCGCCCAAGTCACAAAGGAGATGGTCGTGAAGAAACGCGAGAACAAACCCCTCACCCACCGGATCAGTCTCCCGGACGTCAAAGTGAACCCGCCGCCAGCGACGGTCGTGCCACGTCCGCTGTCGAAGGAGCCGCCGAGACCGGTGGAAGACGAGCTGGTAGCCCTCATCTACGGGGCAACCAGGCGAATCATCACGAAGGAGGAGCTTGGGGAGGAGGTCCAGAAGCTCACCCAGAGCGGGGTCACCGGCATCCGGGTCTACGCCCTCAAGGAAATGAAGATGACGACCAAAGTCGTCATCTCCTTCGAGTAATTCGACTCCCGGGGGCCCTCGAAAGGGGGTCCCTGGGGAGGAGTAGCCGC
>Ga0105097_10000004_pt1 | contig 99276 bp, 104 predicted proteins | sample PPLLak12cMay2015_FD_87035 | JGI IMG/M metagenome (GOLD analysis project Ga0105097, IMG submission 87035) | Freshwater sediment microbial communities from Prairie Pothole Lake near Jamestown, North Dakota, USA - PPLs Lake P7 Core (1) Depth... | ecosystem: Environmental > Aquatic > Freshwater >...
ACATAAATATATTATACAAGAATTATATGAACTTCGACAAACTTTTTAATCAGGTATTTTTAACTGAAGCTGACGACTATATTCCTTCTTCTGCCGAAGATAGTGTCGATACCGATCTCAACAGCGACGTTGAAGACTCACCTGCTGATTCTTCAGAAGGTACTCCTCTTCCTCAAAATTACGAAACTGAGCCTGCCCCCGTTGGTGCACCAGCTGGAGATGCAGGTTCCTTAAAAGAACAGATTAGAAAGCTCGACGATTTCGCTGAAGCATTAAACGGTGTTGATGGTGAATCTCTTCAGCAGTTAGTTAATGATATGGACAGACCTGGAAGTTTATTTCAAGGTATTTCTAGAGAAACGTCTCCTGAGATTATCCGTATTGCCGGGCAAATTGCTGAGTTATCTGAAATCATTAAGGGGTTTGTTATTAATTCCGCTAAGCGCTCTAGGGATATAGCTGCTGGGGCTGCTGCTGGAAATCAGCGATAAAGAGTGTATAATTGAGAGGTGGAAGGACTACCTCAAGATTACGTAATTCAGAATCTATATAGCTTTTGTAAGCGCCCTACATACAAAAAGTATCAAGGTACCTACAACGCTGAGTGCTGTATTTGTCACGAAGGATCTTCTGCAGGTAGTAAGCGGAGATTATTTTACTTTCCAAGTGAAAGATATTTTTACTGTTTTAACTGTAGCCGCTCGTGGTCAGAATTAAATTGGATTCAAGAGGTTACTGGTAAGAGTTATCACGAGGTATTAAGAGATTCTAAAGCATTTGATGGAGCCGTAAATTTAGTAACAATGCTTTCTGCTACAGAAGATAAAAAAGAATATACAGTTTCTACTATCCCTGAAGATAGCGTTGATCTAACAGATAGTAACCAGTGTGATTATTATAAGGGGACAACTCAATATAAGATACTCAAACGTGCACTAGATTACTGTAGTAAGAGAAAGCTTTTTACAGCTATAAATCGTCCTAATTCTCTTTATGTATCGTTTACTGACTACGTACACAAAAACAGACTTATTATACCGTTTTATTCAGATAGTAATAAAATCGAATCTTATCAGAGTAGAAGCTTAACAGGTGACGATTATCCAAAGTATCTTACCAAGCTTGGCGATAAGTGCTTATATGGGGAGAATAATATTGATTTATCTATACCTTATGTTTTTGTATTTGAAGGCCCGATCGACTCTATGTTCGTAAAGAACGGAGTAGCTATTGGTGGCTCAACATTAACCGAAAAGCAAGAAACATTTTTAAATAAATGCTTTGGTCAAGAAATTATTTACGTTTACGACAACGATAAAGATAATAAAGAAATGGATAAGAAAGTAAGGAGTCTTATTGATAAAAATAAAAAGGTCTTTATATGGCCTAAAGAACTACAAAAATTTAAAGATATAAATGAAATTTGCTGTCAATTAGATATAAACGAATTTCCTTATAAGTTTATTGTAGACAATTCATTTACCGGTATTGAAGCTAGAATGAAGTTTAAAGTGCTCTAATACAAAAATTAACAGCCTTTAAGAATTTGTCTCTATAATTTCTGATAGGCTGAGGAGATTCAGTTTCGTTTTCTTTAAGGGTTTGAAGACGGGAAAATTCTTTCTTTAAAGCTGTTTGAAATTCTTCACTGAACTGAATCTGCTTAGGGTATCGAACTCTTGTAACGAATTTCATCGTTGATGGATAAAAGCTTTCTACAATAGAGTCAAATTTAGCTTTCATATTTTAGAACTTACTTAATGTACTAGATACATTGCTTAAACCGCTTGCTAAACCAGATATGGCAGTAGCTACACGGCTACCTAAGGATGGTATTTCGCCTATATTTGCTCTCACAGCTGTAGCTAGTACAGTAAACTCTTGCCATACTCTCGGCGCCTTTCCCTGACCTTTTAATTCGTATATTGACTTTATAGGTACGAGTGTATTAGGTGTTACTGCAGCCTGTGGTGTAGGTACTGCTCCTGTACTTGCCCCTGTACTTACTCCTGTACCGTACGGATTATTTGCACTACTATTTACACCTCTACCTAAATTTAATGCAGGAGACTCATTAATTACACTTTCAACTAAATTATTAAAATTACTTTTCATATATTATTTACCTCCGACAAATTTAACATAAAGTTGCTTAAAGTATATACCTGCCGGTGTATTAGCTTTTTCATTACCGGCAAATAATTCAAGATTTTTTTCAAGCTCTTGTTCATCTTTTATGTTAAGCTGTTTTATATAAAAATTACTATTTTTCATTACCTCACTTCTAAAATATAATAATAGATCTAAAGCTATATTATAAATACTTGTCATTATATATCTATTTTGAGTAAAATTTTTATTGACACTTAACGGGTATTGAATAATTTGCTTACTTAAATTTACGTCATATCCTTTTTGACTAGTAAGTAATTTTGTAATTGCCTCCAGCGGAGATAAGTTTTTATACGGCTCTGCATTTATTTCATTTCTCGAATCGTAGCTTGTTATTGCTTTAATAACATCTGTATTACTTACAACCCAGGTATCCCTTGTAAGAGACTTTACAGCTAATGCTCTATCTTTATTTTTTGTTGGAGTACCTTTTTCTCCCCATCCTGGAGATAAAAAATCTTCTAAAGAGTCCGGTTTTTTATTACCAAATTTAGTATTTCTTATAAAATCAATAATACGATCATACTCTAAGTATGGTTGTATTGCTGTCGGACTTATATAACTACCTGTAGCTAACGTATAGATTTGTCTTAGTTTTTCTAAACTTAAAATCGGTGTATTAAACAGTTCTTTCTGCTTATTAAGCACAGGTGATATCCATGAAGTATCAAGTGTATTGATTGCTTCTGTAATACAACTTAGTGTAATTTTCTTAAAATCTAACATAACTGTATATTATTTATACAGTTATTCGGTGTAAATTAAAGATGGAGTATCTTCTCCGTAGTGCTTACCGTTTGGTTGAATATAGAGCTTAATTAATTCTAATCGTAAATCTGGTGGACCTTCAAGAGATATAATAGCAGGGCAGTCTTCTCTAGGAAAGAATACTGCATCCCCTTTTTCGTAAGCTCTTACTAAGGCACCAAAAATGTTATCAATTTCTTCCCTGTATACCGGATCAATATCTCTACCTTTACGCTCTTCAAGCTTAAACTCCGGTCTTAATGGAAGATAAAAAATTACGTCAAAGCTCTTAAGAGTCTCCTGTACAAGAAACTTTGTTGTAGTGATAAAGTCGTCACTTACCTTGCCCTTAGCATTCAACCAGATACTATAAACAATATTATCTAATACACAACGATCAAAAACGATGTTTTCATCTCCGGAAGCACAGGCTAATTGTGCTTCATCAATTAATGCATCGAGAATAAGACGCTGACTACTTTCATCCCCTTTTTGATTTAATTTAACCTTCTTTTCAGAAATAATGTCTCTGTACGTCCTTTCCGGGCGCCTATACATTGGCCAATTATTTAAAAATTTTTCAATTAATGTAGTCTTGCCATTACATTGAGTTCCTACAAAAGCTATCTTCATATTATACTTTAAGGGCTCTATTCCAAATCAGCAACTGCAATCTTGGACTAAAATTAACGTGCATAGCCTTAGCATATTCAGCTACTGCAGGTGCCTTTTCTACGTGCTCTTCTCGAGATCCACAGCAAGGCATAAACCAGATACGATTCAGAGGTACATTAATACCTTCCTTATCTTCAACATACTTACGCCAAATTTCATCAATATCTTCTGATCGATTAATTACAAACTTAAATCCTGATTTATTCTTTACGTGCCATTTTAATGCATCAGGCTTATAGGTCTTTTCTTCAGGATCTCCGTTTGAGGTGAGCTTGGGAGAAGTAGTGAACGTGGCTCTAAAGGTACCTATCCACGCATCATCAGGAATTAATGTAGCATTAGTTTCAAAGTCTATACGAGGTAAAAAGTCGTATTTAACACTAAAGGCAGTAATAAATTTAAGAAGCTGCTTCTCCTGAATAATTGGTTCACCCCCTGTGATTTTTAAAATAGCCTTGTTACGAAGATGTTCAATATAGTTATTATCTTCCATTAGTTGAAAGATTTCATCAAATGTCATCTTATTCTTTACAGACCAGGAGATAAAAGAATCGCATCCATTAGGAGAATCCTCTGAAGCAAACCCTTTACAGGTGAGATTGCACATTGACATGCGCATAAAGACTGAGGGCATACCTACATACTCTCCCTCCCCTTCAATAGTGTAAAATATCTTATCATCAGATAAGAATAATGTTTCAGTATCAGTTTTAATCATATTATTCAAAATAAATTGCTGAGTTGTTTTCATGTTCAAAGACCTCAACCATATCTACCCAGCATCGGCCGTTAGTCTTAAGTTTAATAAATTCATCCGCAGTGTGATAACACCACTCTGCTGTTTTTTCAATACCTACCGCCTCCATAATTCTAAGCTGACAGCCTCTCTGATTATTGAGCTCTTGCCAAAAGGGAAGGAGCGGGTCGTCTTGAGCTACACAAAGAGTGTGATCAAACTGTTCGGTAAGCTTCGATTTAAGCGGTTTAAGACCACCAAAATCCACCATCCAGTTCTTATCATCAAGCTCTTTACCAGCAAAAAAGAATTTCGCCTTAAGTTGATAACCGTGAATGAATTGACAATGACTATGAGTAGCTCTCCATTGACGGAAAGCACATGACCCTAGCTCAATTACTTTTGTACTCTGCCAGTTTGGTTGTTTATTATTCATGCTTTTTCTAAATTTAATGTCTTTATAAGCTTTTTAAAGCTTTTAATTAAATCTTTTGACCAATTATCTTCATAGTTTTGTTCTTCGTAAAAACATATCTTACTTAGCTCAACATCATCTTCACATACCTGTTTAAGTTCTTTTGCTAAGTCAATCATTTCAGTAAAATCCTTTTCCTCCCATTCTGCTCCAATATTAACAGATGAGGAAAAAAGAAGAGCTTCAATAATATGATTAATCTTCTTTTTATCGAGAGTTAAATTTACTGAGCTTGTATCGTTGTTTGTAGTGCTCATACAAACATATTATAATAACTCTTGATTAGTTCAACTATTTACCGAGCTTGTTAACAAATAAGTTGTATATATTTTGATCTGGATGACCTATAACATCAATTATAATACGCTGACGCTTCTTTTCATCAGCACTTTTAAATTCCTGCCTTAGCTCTGTAGCTCCCATACATTTTTTCCCGTCAATATCAAAAGTAAATGTACCTGGTGCATATACGTAACCGTGACCACCCTTTTCATTAAAAGGTATCATCTGATTAATATCTTTATAAGGCTGAAAGTAAGACTTGTTACCACTTTTAGTTTCTTTAAATGAAAACCTTGGATTTGTTTCCATATCTTTTTTACCGACCAGGTATATTACCTTGTCAATATCAGGATTATAGTGCTGAAGTATTTCAACAGGGGTGTAGGGGTTAACAGTTTGAACGATTTCATCAGCAGGTACACCTGCGGCAATCATAATTTGCTTTTTTTCTTCAAAGCTAAAGGGGTATTTTTCAGGCTCTTTTAAGGCCGACTTGCTTGTATTGCTTGCTGTAGCTATATAGAATTTAGCAGATGGAAATTCGTGCTTAGCTTTTTCGTAATAGAATAAATGCCCTTTATGAAAGGGTTGAAATCTGCCAGGGAATATTACAATTAGTTTGTATGGATGATTTTGCTCGGATTCAGTAAAAAATTGTGAAAATGATTTATGTTTATTAAACAAAGGTTTGATGAAAGATTCTGATAATTTTTGAGTAACAAGCTTTATTGCTCGTTCTTTATTTGTACCTTTAGGTGTACCTACTTCACCTGACTTAACACTCACCATACCTTTAAAGATTCCTGCCACACGTTTCTTTGATCTTGGATTTTTTAATTTATTATTAATTTCGTCTAATAGTTCTTCAAATGTAGCGTCTAAATTAAAATTTTGAAGTAATTTTTCAACTAAGCTCCAGTCAGCAGATCCCCAAATTATTTCCCTAGAAATTTCTTTAAAGTTTTCTAATTTAACTTTTCTTAAAGAGAGATTAACTGAACTTAAATTGAATTCATATTCTTCTCCCTCTTGAAGAGACTGTAAATTAAAAATACCTAGTCTACGAAATACATTTTTAGAATCTTCTTCTAGAAGTACCGTCTTAACAAGACCTATGAGAAGACCTTGCTTCTCAGCAGGTAGATCTAAAAACATATTTTTAAAATTATGTTCTTCTTGAGATAGAGCAATAATATTATCAACTTGAATATATTGACCAGGTTGACCGGTAATAGGGAATAAAACCGATATTAACTCTCCTGAGTTATAATATTTTCTACCTGCATATTTAGGGCTTTTAAAAGGTACAATAAGACTAGAAGGTAAGGAAGTTACTGAATCAATAATACGTTGTTTAACTTCTTGCTTACTGTCTCCTTTAAAGGAGGTAATAATATCTAAATCACCAAAGTCAGCCTTGGCACCTGTCTTTATACTACCTGATAGAGTAGCATTAAGGAAGCCGGGTATCTTTTCAAGTACACGTTTAGTAAAATCGTTGAATGTAGATTGAACATCCTCTCTTTTAATGCGATTACCTCCTGCTACTCCACTCATATTTTATATTTGGTTAAGTTAGAATCTTCGGGTAAGAATTTACCTTTTAAACCTAAACGCTGTTGATTGTCTATCCAATATTGCTGAAGATCATCTGGTATATCAGCTCTTGTACTGTCGAGAATTTTAAGATATGTATCGTAAACAGCATTAAGATCTTCTTCATTAAGATCCCGCTTAAGAACATCTATTAATGTAAAATAATCCCCTACTGTATTTTGATCAAGCTTAATATTGTAAAGCTTATTTAAAAGTTCAATAGCTTGTTTAGGTGTTGAAGCTTCAATATTTTGAGTTTCTTTATTCTTAACTCCATAGTTGTGAGAAAATGTATAACCTTTATGAGAGAAGAGAGAGACAAGAAGCTGGGTACGATGAAGGCCTTTTACGTTGCCTTTATAGGAGGCGGAGTGATAGGCAAATTCTAGCCAATCAACATCTCCGACGTTTATATCAATTTGAACCTTTTTATCTAACTGATTACCTGAAGTGTCATATTGAGGAAATTGACAGAATAAAGCTCCGGCAGCGCTCCCCTTAACATCGGTTACAATATCGGTGTTAGATGCAACGATTTTTTCGGCTATAGCAACAATAACAGCTCTTTTAGTTAATTGTTCATCGGTTGCTGTTTTAGCTTTTTTCTTAAAAACAGTAAACAGTTCATCAATTCTATTCTTATCTAGACCCCAATCATCAATATTGTGAAATGATTTTTCAGATAGAGCTAAATCAATATCTCCAGATACTTCCTTTTTACCGACAGATCCTAAAGTACGTATACCTTCAAAGTGAAGTCTTGCAGCAGGAAATATAGTTTCAAATTGTTTGAAAAACTCCTTCATAGTAGGAGTTATATCTTCTCTCTTAATAGGAGAAGAAGCTTCAAAAACGTTACCTCCTTCACTTAATAGTGAAGCTGTTTTAAAATAACTACTAAAAGAAGATTTGTACATTACCCTATTACTTAAGAGTAAGTAGGTACTTTAATCTATTGATAACCGCCATTATCTCATCCCTAATGTTAAGGCAATCAGAATCCTTAACAGGATCGAGCTCCTCAGCGTAACCAGTAACGAGATAATCAGTAAATTCTTCTAGTATTGACTGTATATCAATATCACCTTTATTAACTAAACCGAGATCAACAGGGGAGTTAAATATAATCTTGCCATACTTTCCTTGATGAACCTCAACAACATTATCAATCAAACCATCTAAGTCCTCATATGCTTTACCTAAAGCCTTGTGTTCACCAAAAAGATTAGCCTGCCAGTGAAGAATTCTTAACTGATTTTGTAACTTTATAAGATTAGTAACCTGCTTTTCCATGTTACTTGTTAGTAAGAGATTTAATAAATCCGTTAATTACATTTTGATGATTAGGATCAGCTAAAATTTTAGCTACTTCCTCCGATGTCTTAGTTCCAGCTAGGGCCCGCATAGTTTGAGCTGCTTTAGGATCTGTCGAGGTAGAAGACTTGTTGGCAGGATTAGGAGTACCTGTCTTAGGTTGCTGTTGATTGGAGGGGTTATTAGCGTTGGCAGGATTAGGAGCACCAGTTACATTATTGTTAGCTGTTGGAGCAGGAGCAGTGGAGGGAGTACCGTTAGAGGTGGTAGGAGTACCGTTGGGAGGTGTAACACCGAGGGTTTCCCAGAGAGCATTTAAAGTATTTTCGAATTTAGACATATAAAGTATTTAAGCTCTTTTAGAGTACATTTGTAAGGGGCCGTAAAGGCTTTTAATACATTTATTCACCTGTACTAGTAAAATCAACTGATCCAGATGAAAAATGTTTAATTTTTTTAAACCCCTTTATAAAACTATATAGCTGATTTTTATTTGCAAAATTATTTAACTTCTTACCTACTGTTTTTGATTTGTTTATAGCACTAACAACAGCTGTTTCAACATCTGGAGAAGTAAATGACCTACATTTACACCAAGGTAATGGTAATACTCTTAATACTTTATCGAGTTTACTGTTCGTAAAGGGAATACCTTTAGGTATATCATATACTACCAAAGCTTTAGGATACCTGCTTGGACATTTTTGATATACTGAACAAAACTTTTCTAGGCAATAATGATAAAAAAACTTTTTAACATCTAAAGACTTTAATGAAATATTGTATTTTTTACAAATATTTAATGTTTCTTTAATTGCTTCTATTAAAAGAGGTTGAAAATCAATGGCACAAACTCTGCTGCCATTATATTCCTTATAATTCATACTATTGTAGTATTGTTTCTACTTGTTCTAATGTAAGTCCGTCTCTCAAGGCATTATCTGTAACTTCGTGGAGCTGTTTATATATATTGTTTATTTGCTCCTCGTAGTTTAAGATTTGTTTGTGATTTTCTTTATTATAGTTTAAATTATTTTTATTTTCAAGCGTTAAAGTATGATTCATTAAATCTAACTTTGACCCTAAATATTTTTTAATTTTTAAAATACTACGTATACCTGGAGAAAATGATGCTTTTTCCTGAACTGTAACAGGTTCCTTTATCTTATTTCCTTCATCGTCTATTATACCGCATTTATAAGCTTCAAACTCTCTATAATCTTTATTCAAATTATGAAGTAGAAATTTATTTGTTATAGATTCATTGAACATACTGTTATAATCAATACCGTGCATGTGAATGTTATTAAAAGGATTTATCTTACACCCTTTACCGTAGTTGGTAGATCCACAATAGGAGCACTTCTTTGCATCATCTGGATGAAAGTGTACACCCTTAGGACCGTATCTGCAACCCTTACCGTAACTGGTAGATTGACAGTAGAGACATCTACTTACCCCTATTTTTTTAACTTCATTTAACATATTGCTGTTTATTTATTTAATACACTTTTAGGAGGCCGACCTATACGAAGGTTCAAAATACCGTTATAATAGTCACTTCTTAGTAAAACTTCTCTACCTATCTGTTCTTTGGCTTCTTCGTATGCCAGTTCCCACTTTGAACCGCAGGTTCTTAGAATCTCAAATCTGAAATTCTCTTTTCCAATTTTAACAATATCATTATTTAAATCAACTGAGGAACTTGTATAAATTTTCCAATCAGATTCTTTATATTCTATACGCTTGTTTTTCTTACCTTTTAACGGTTTACGTTTAAACTTTGATATACACTGCTTCTTACCTATATATTTTTTATTATTTGTTAGATTTGTTATCAAATAAATGAAGCCAAAAATTTCCTCCGAAATTTCAACTCCTTCAGTTAAAATCCAATGACCTGTTTCCATTAACGCCTTTTACGTTTACGGGACTTTACCTTCTTACCATAAATTGAAGTTGGAATCTTACTCCTTTTTATCATTTTTCCCAATACTTTAGGAACTATCGCAGATCCCTTAGCGTAATTATCTCCTGAAAATTGTGTAGAGGTAGAAGTTACCCCGGACCCTAGAACACTATCTGCTCCTCCTGCTACATTTCCGTTCTCTTGTAAAACTTCTACAACTATACTCTCGATGTTTATCACATTATTATTTAAGTTGCCTTATGGCAATAATCTGTTAAAATGGGTTTATGTCAGTAAACCCTGAAGACAGTAAAGAATCTCTTTTTGAAAAATATAATGAAGAGATTAAAAAATACGTAGCCGTGGACGAGTTCAACATGAAGCAGATTCAGATGGACTTGCCAGGTGCTCGACATTATTGGGTAGGAAGGTTAATGTTTCATAAACAAGAAATCAATAAACTCAAAAAACTTCGAAAACAAGCCGTAGATAAAATAGCTGATCGAATACAAGCAGAATTACCTATAGGTGCTAGCTCTAGAACAAGAGAGATGGCTGCAGATAATCATCCTACAGTACAAAAAATAGATGATATGATTGCAGAAAATGAAATGCTTGTTGAATATCTATCTAAAATTGAGTCAAACTTTAGAAGTATAAGTTATGATATTAAAAACTTAATTGAGATAGTAAAACTCGAAACCACTTAATGTTAGAAGTAACTATAGATTATGATTTAGGTAGAAAAAAAGGTATTCTAATAACTGAATATCTCTCAAATATTCGAGAACACTTTTCTGTAGAGGATAAAAATCAAAACTTTAAAAGAAGATTTACTGTAGGGTATAGACCTTCAGCTAGACAATACGCAATAACTCCGCAAGGTAGATTTGAACCTAGATTAGTTTATACAATTTTAGAATACCTACAAACATTAGAGATACCTCTTAAAGTAGAGTTAACAGATAAATTTAAAGAATTTATGTACTCTCCAGGTCTAGGAGATGAAGATGATGATATTGTTTCCCTGGGCATGTCTTTAAGAGACTATCAATATGAAACAGTAAAAGCAGCTTTAAAAAATAAAAGCGGAGTAATAATCTTACCAACGTCAGCTGGTAAGACATTTGTTATGGCTACGATAGTTAGATCTATTCAACGTCAACGTGATAATGCTAAAACCTTAATACTAGTACCCGATATTCAATTAGTTACACAATCTTATTCAGACTTTATTGAATATGGAATACCTGAAAGTGAAATAACTAAATGGACAGGTAGTTATGAACCTGACCCTAACGCTTCTATAGTAATAGCTAATATACAAATTTTACAATCTGAAAAACAAGATTTATCTCTACTTAAAGATATTAAATTATTAATCATTGATGAAGTTCATAAGCTCAAACACGGAAACAAAGTTAATAAAATTGTAGATCAAATAACAGCTAAGTATCGCTTTGGACTTACTGGAACTATACCTGATAATAAGATTGATGAATGGAATATTTTAGGAAAGCTTGGTAAGATAATCTATAAAAAACAATCAATTGATCTTAGAGAGCAAAATTATATTTCTCAAGTTCATGTTGCTGTATTAAAAGTTACATATAAAGATCTTCCAAAGTTTACTAAACCGAGCGGAACAGCTCCAACAGCAGGGTATGAAGAGGAAATACAATTCTTACAAACAAATATTTTTAGAAATAATTTGATTACTAAAATTGTAAATAGTGTAGATAAAAATACACTTATCATGGTTGATAGAATCGCCCATGGAGAAGAACTACTAAGAGTACTTTCGCTCAATACAAAAAAGAAAGTATATTTTGTTCACGGAGATGTAGAGATTGAAGAAAGAGAAAATATACGCAAACTTATGGAAGAAGAGAATGATGTAATTTGCGTAGCTATATCTAAAATTTTTAGTACAGGTATTAACATTAAAAATCTTCATAATATTGTTTTTGCAGCCATAGGTAAAGCAAAAATTAAAATTATTCAATCTATAGGTAGAAGTTTACGTAAACATGCCAGTAAAAAGAGAGCAACTATTTTTGATATAGGAGATAACTTACGCTACGGTAACTCTCACTTAGCTGAGCGTTTAGAACTATATAACGAAGAGCAAATACCGTATAATATTACAGAAATAAATCAGAGTTGATTTAATATTGTTATATACTATTATAAACAATACTTTATGGCCAACAAAAAAACAAAAGATGAAGAATTTTTTATGGATGATTTATCAGCCGTATTAGACGAAGCTTTACCAAAGCCAAGATCAACAAAAAGAGTTCGACGAACTAAAGAAGAACTAAAGCCAAACTACGTCGATCCTATTTACATGGAAGTTTGTATCAAAAAGTATTACGAAACAGGAGACTTAAATGACGAGTTAGCTGATATGATTCAAAAAATAGGCACACGTCTAGGTTACGCTCAAAACTTTATTAACTACTCTTATAAGACAGAGATGATAGGTGATGCTATTATTAAAATGATTACCGCTCTTACAAGACATCGATATAAGTGTGATGCAGGCTTTAATCCTTTCTCATATTTTACTAAAGTAGCTTATAGAGCTTTTCAAAATAGAATTAAAAAAGAAAAGAAAGAGCACGATACTATTCATCGTTATCAAAACGAAGTATATAGTCTTTTAGAAGAATCAGGTCAATTACCTTATCAAAAGAATACACATCTTGAGGATGAAGGTAATAGTTCTTATTATGATGATAATAACGTAGTTGTTAGCGATGATTAATTTTAACAGTAATAAAGTAGCTTTTATTAGTGATATACACTTAGGTGTTCATCAAGACTCTGCTACATGGCACAATATAGCTATAAAATTCGCCTATTGGTTAGATAGTTCTTTAAAAGATAGGAATATTAAAGATATTGTTATTGCTGGAGATATATTTCACAATAGGCATGAAATAGGAGTTAATACAATTCATGCTGCTCATAAGTTCTTTGATATTTTAAAGGATTATAATATTGTAGCTATAACAGGTAATCACGATTGTTATTATAAAGACAAGTCAGATGTTAATTCAATTTCAATTCTCAACGGTTATAAAAATATAACAGTATTTCAAGAACTGAGAACTTGTATTATTGACGGTAAGACTTGGACGTTTTGTCCGTGGGGGGTAACAATAGATAAGATTCCAAAGAGTGATATAATTGTAGGTCATTTTGAAATTACTCACTTCAGAATGAATCAACACAAAATTTGTGATCACGGTATGAAAACCGTTCAGCTACTCGATAAAAGTAAATTTGTTATTTCCGGTCATTTTCATTATAGAGATCACAGAACATATCCTGAGGGAGGAAGCATTCTTTATCTAGGCTCACCTTACGAGTTAGATTTCGGTGATAGAGATCATGCTAAAGGTGTATCAATTTTAGATACCGATACATTCGAGGTTGAGCTTATAGAAAATAATGTAACACCGAAGCATGTTAAAATTAAAATATCTGACTTAACCGAAGGTAAGGTAAAGCTAGAAGATCTATCTCCAATTATATCTAATAATTTTGTAGATTTTAGTATTGATAAGAATGTTAATACACAAGCTGTTGATTTACTCTTATCTAAGTTTAATCAACACAAACCACTTCACGTTAGGACAAATTATAATATTTTTGAAAACGTTCAGCTATCAGCCACTGACGTAGATAATTTTAGTATCGATGTTGAAACAGCTCTTCATGAGTTTGTTGAATTATTAGATACGCAAGTAAACAAAAAAGAGATTCTTGATAAGTGTTTAGATCTCTATAAACTATCCCTTGTAACAAATGAGCAATAAAATTGGTGTAGGTATTATAACTTGTAATCGAACGAAGTATCTTCGCCGCTTACTTGTATCTCTTGTACAGTGTGAAAATATAATTGATGAGTTAGTAGTGGTTAATGATGGAGAACCAATTAATGATTTTGACTTGAGTCAAGGAGAGTGGATAGAAAATAAAGTAAACTTAGGAGTAGGTAAATCAAAAAATTTAGCTTTTAAACATTTACTTGAAAATAAATGCGATTATATTTTTTTATTAGAAGATGATATTATTATTAAAGATAAAGAAGTTTTTAACAAATACATAGAAGCATCTAAGTTATCAGGCATTCAGCATTTTAATTTTGCTTTTCACGGCAGTGATAATTACCTACCCAATGGTGCCCCTGCTGAAAGACTAAGAGTAGAATATAGTAAAGATGTAGCTGTTTGCTTTTATCCTAATGTGTACGGTGCTTTTAGCTTCTATACTAAAGAGTGTCTAGATAATGTAGGACTAATGGACGAGGAGTACTATAACGCGGTAGAACACATAGATCATACATATGAGGTATATTTAAAAGGAATGACATCTCCTTTTAGGTGGTTTGCTGATATAGCTGATAGCGAAAAGTATATTGAAGAGCTTGATCGCAATCACGAGCAAAGCACTATTAGAAAAGATCAAAGTTGGATTTTAAACTTTCATAAAGCAGCTGATAGATTTAAACAAAAACATAATATAGACATAAGAAACCCTTACGAGAAACAAGCAACAATACAGGAAGTAATAGAGTACATTAAGGAAATTAAAAAACGGTATAAATAATAATGCCGTGAATAACGTAGACCGTAATTTGTTAAAAACATGTTTAAATTGTAACTCTTCACTTAAAAGTAGACGAGTAAATTTTTGTAAACCGCCTTCATATTGTAGGTACGAATATCAACTAAAACAAAGAGATTTAAAAGCATATAATATATTATCTAATAAAGATAGTAATTTTTATTACCTAATAGGTCTAATTTGTACTGACGGTACCCTTAGATACCCTAAAGACGATAAACTTAAAAATATTGGATACTCTTTTTCAATAAGTATCAATATAAACGATATTGAAACTATTAATAGTTTACAAAATTTATTTGGCGGTAAAATAACAACAAGAAAAGACAATACTGTTAATTGGTATATTAGTAATAAAAAATTTGTGGAATATTTGTTAAATGTAGTCGGTTTAACAAGCAATAAAACATATAGTTTAAATGTTTCAAAATGGTTTGAAAGTCTCGAACAGGGGTTTAAAATAGATTTCTTAAGAGGTGTTATAGATGGTGACGGCTCTATAAAAATTTTTAATAAACATTTTCGTACATTTAATATATGTACTGCATCAGAATCTTTTAAAGATATGATTGTTAGTTTTTTAACAACTTATTATTCTGACAATGTTAAAGTTGAAAAAAATAAAAGTAGAAACTATTATTATATAAGATATAATGGTAGATATATGATCGATTTATTAAACGATATATATAATAATCTTAGTAAGAAAATATACTTAAAACGCAAGTATAATACTTTTATAGAAATTAAAAATTTTTTTAATACGTATGGAAAAAAATAAAATAGGTGTAGGTATTGTAACATATAACTCAGAGGATTACTTTAAATCTCTTTATGAGACCCTTCCTCTTGCTAAAATTAATGAATTAGTAGTTGTTAATGGTGGTAATCATTATCGTGAGAATTACGCCTGTCATTGGATTCAGCATAACACGAATTGCTACCCTGCTATTTGTAGAAATGATGCTGTTAATTTTTTAATAAACAGAGGATGTGAGCACATCTTTCTTATCGAAGATGATATGATTATTAAAGATCCGAATATTTTTGAAAAATATATTAAAGCGTCTGAAGCATCCGGGTTAAAGTATTTTTCTTATGTTAGTACGTCTTGGGAATCGGGAGAACCAGGTAATAGAACACCTCGTCTAACTATAGAATATACACCTGAAGTTAGTATTTCATTTTATAAGAATATGTGTAACGAATTTACATATCATCATTATACAGCTTTTGAGGATACAGGGCTTTATGATACTCAATTTAGAGATCCGTTTGATATTGATATGGCTTATCGTGAATCTCTACAAGGTCATGCAGCACCTTTTTGGTGGTTTGCTGATGTTACGGGTTCAGACGATTTAATCTGTAATAATCCAGTAGCTGTTAGCCGCTTACAGGGAGAAAGACCGGATGGATCTAGAGCTCAACGGATAGAAGAACAGTGGAAGTTGTTTATAGCCAAACACGGTACTTTTGTAGGAGAAATACCTGATATTACTAAAGACAAAGCTCTTCAGCGTCTTATTATGAGAGGAAAGAATTACGGTAAATGAAAATAGTTATAGGTATAAACACATTTAAAAAGGACTCTGATCTTAATAACAGAGAAAGAATGTGTATAGATGCATTACATAAGTTAAAGCGTATGTATCCAGACAGTATAGAATTAGTAAATCTTACATTCACTGATGAAGATTTTGAATTACCGATGTTTACTAATAAGCATTGCTTACAGCAAATACCGACAAGTATAACCAATAAAAAAATACCTTTTGTTAACGAAATTTTTGATCATCTAGCTGAAACAGATGCTGATTATTTTTTATTTGTTAATAACGATATTATAGTTTCCAACCGTTATATTAAAGCAGTACAAAGTAATCTTGAATATGATTGTTTACCTGCTAGTAAATTACATTTTACAAAATTAGATTCTATTGACGATAATGATAGTGTACCAGAATCATTAAGTGTTCACGGCTTTGATGGTTTTGCCATCAAGTGTAGTTGGTGGAAGCAAAATAGAGATAAATTTAAACCAATGCTTTTGAGTAGAGCGTATTGGGATACATATTTTTATGCTAAATGCCATTTATACGGTAAAAGTTTAACACTCAATAAACCACCTGCCGTTATATTTCATCTTGATCATGAAAGTACGTCAATGGATGGTGAACCTGGAAACACTTACAATGAAAAAAATTTCATTGAAGATAAAGATCAATTACCTCAAAGATGGTTTTCATATGTACAAAATGTATTGCTAAAGAGGTCTTCTGAGAATAATATAAAGTGGTACGTTCCCTTTAATAATGAACAAGAAATCGAAAAAAAATATTTTACCTTATGAATGTAGGAATTGCCTTAGCTTTAGATTATAAGAAAGAAGATATTTTACCGTTTCTTAATAGTTACGAAAAAAACTCTTCTGGTATTTTATATCTTATAACAAATAATGTAGATCAGTATGTTAACTATAGCAAAATAAAAACAATAGATATATTTGTTTTAGCTAAACAATATAATATTAATCTGTCTCGATTAACAGTTTTTAATCTCAAACCAGTATTATTTTATTTAGTTTTAAAAACACTTAAAGGTAAATGTACAAACGCTTTATTAACTGATGTTGATATTGTTTTTCAACAGGATCCGTTTTCAATACTCGATGAAATTAAAACAGATTCATTTATTGTTTGTGAAGAATGTGTTCTATATAAAGACAACGACACAAATACCACTTGGTTCAACGCAGGGTATCACGAAGAATATGAAAGTGTAAGGAATCAAAAAGTATTAAATTGCGGTGTTGCTATTGGTAGATATGATGCAGTACTTGATTATCAAAAACAAGTAGCAAAAGAATTAGAGCACATTTTAGCTGTTAGACCATATTTTGCATATGATCAAGTTATTTTAAATGTATTAACATACTCTCGTAAAACACTTAATCCAACTATCTTACCGCATAATACACATTTTATATCACATATGCACTTCTTAAAAGATGAAGATTTAACTAATTACCCCTTTAAGGACGGTATAATGCATTCCCCGAATAATAAACCGTATATTATTATACATCAATTTAACGAAAACAAAATAATAAACGATTTTATTCACAACACTTGGAAGTACTAATGTCAAAAAAAACTATATTAAATTTAGACGTCTGGGGAGGCTTAGGAGATAATTTACAGTTATCAACAATACCTCGACGTTTTTTTGAAAAGTTTGGATACAACGGTGTTTATATTTCCAATAGCACTCCTTGGCGAAATGATGAAATAAAAAAACTTGTATGGGATAATAATCCCTATATAGCAGGATATACAGACAAGAAGGGTATTAATATAGCTGACAACGGACTCATTAGGTATGATGGTGTAACACACTGGATAGCTAATATGGAAAAAATATACGGGTTCGATGCACCTCACGGCAAAGTACCAGAAATATATTACTCGTTTAATGATAAAGATACTTTTAATGTAAGTAATAAGGTGATTGTTGATATTACTAGTAGTAACGAAAACAACACAATGGATAAGCCGTATCATCGTCAAAAAATGAAAGAGTATTTTGACCGCTTAGAAGATCAGATAACAATAGTTAAGTTTAATAATTTAAAAAATAACAAAACGTTTATAGATTACACAAATGAAATTATTAACAATTCAGTTGAATATATTGATGTAAACAGCATTTATGAGTATTGTGAAATAATACGTAAATGTAAAAAATATATTTGTTCCTTTTCGGGAAATCATTGCCTAGCTGCAAGCATTAGAAATAATTTAACTTGCTTTGCACCAGAGATGTATTACAATATGAAGTATTTTATTTTCGAGGGTAACTTTGAATATATATTAATTTAATATGCAACCTATATATGTACATCTCGATCCGACAAATTTTCCCTTTAGTAAGGATTTAAGTTTTAGTAATTATACGTTTAATGAAATACCTGAATATGCAACTATAGGTTTTGAACAAACAAAAAAATTACTAAAACGGGATCCTATTTTATTATCCAATAAAGATATAGTAGAGTTCGAGAACGATATTGTTAGTTTTTTTGATATTTGCAAAAAAGGTTTTCCATCCTTTTATAAGGATACTTTCTGGTTATTAACATTATTAAGACTTTATGTTGTAAACTTATATGTTAACAAACATAATATTACAAAGTTTATTCATTTAGAATACGATAATTTAATATATTCAGATTTATCTGTATTAGAACAACTATCATCCTCTGTTTATTTTACCCGAGTAGGACCCTGCATGAGTTCAGCAGGTTTTATGTATTGTAATAGTTTAGATCATTTTAATAAATTTATAGATAAAATAAAACAATTATTAAGTAAAGGAGAAAAATTTGTTAGACAATTTACAGGGTATGATCATTTATCAGAAATGATATTAATTGATTTAATTTACGAGCATACAAAAAACGTAATAGATTATTTACCTATTTTACCATTTGGAAAAGGTAATGATAACTTTGATAAGTTACAAGTATTGTTTGACGGAGCCTCTTACGGTCAGTACATAGGAGGTACAAATAACGGAGATGGTAAAGGCTGGACAGGGAGACACCACTACACAGGATGCGCTATACAAAATAATATTATTAAGGTTACGTATGATAAAGTACCGTATGTAACATTTAACGGTAAACAAATACCTATACTAAATTTACATATTCATTCTAAAAAACTTAAAGATTATCTATGTTAAGAGAAGATATTATAACCGGTAACGCATTTAAAAATATCTGTGATGATTTTTTAGACGACGATAAAAAATATATCGATATCACAAAAAAACCTAAGATAATTTTCTTAAAAACAGATTGGATCGAACGGTTTAAACAAAAAGTACTACCACTTATAGACTATAAGTTTAAACTTGTAACACATAATGCAGATCGACCTGCTATTTCAGGTAATTTAGATTTATTAGAAGATAATAGGCTTATTAAATGGTTTGGAATGAATGTTGACATATATCATTCTAAGTTACAACCTATACCTATAGGCATAGCCAACGAAAAATGGCCTCACGGAAATAAAGATGTTTTGTTAAAGGTTATAAATGAAAATAATGAGAAGAAAAAATTAGTATATTCTAATTTTGATATAACAACAAATTACGACAAAAGATATAATACTTTAAAAATAATAAGCACTCATCCGTACATTGATTTTGAGAATACTAAATTAATTTTTGAGGACTATATAAGAAAGCTTAGTACATACAAGTATGTTATATCTCCACCAGGTAATAGTGTAGATTGTCATAGAATTTGGGAATCCATCTACCTGGGTGTTATACCTATTGTTGAGGAGCACTCTGCTTTAGAGTATTATAAAGATTTACCTATTTTATTTGTTAAAACATTTAATGATGTTAACGAACAATTATTATATGATAGTTATCATACAGTAGTTGAAAAAAATAAAGAAAAATCTATAATTGAACATTATAAGCAGCAAATTTTAATATGATTAAAAGCAAATATAAAATATACGTTTGTCATTATCCCCCTTTAACAGCAAGAAAGAAGTATCTTGATTCTGTACTACCTACATTGGAAGTAGATTACGAATATTCAACTGAATATACTACATATAACCCTGAATACGATCATTTGTTTTCTTCTAAAAAAGAAGATTTTGATTTTAAAAATTCTTTTTCTCCTACCCCTTGCAACGATTTTAAATTTACAAATGCACTTAGAGCTTTATGTCTTGAGCATATTAACATTTACAAAAAAATAGAAGACGAAAATTTAGATTTTGGTATTGTTTTAGAAGATGATGCTGTTTTTGTTGACAACATTAAAGATAGACTCAATGAAACTATTTTAAATTTACCTGAAAATTGGGACGTAATATACCTTACTAATGGCTGCGAAAATAGGTGTGGTTCATTTCAACACGGTCGAGGAAATAATCCTACAATTAACAATTTTGTAAAAATGGATATACCATATTCTTGGACAGGTGGAGCATATATCATTAAAAAGGAAATTGCAAAACTCTACCGCAAGCATATTAGACCGGTTGTATTTCCACCAGATTTCGAATTAAATTATTTACAGGGTAGATTTAAAAGTAATGTTTATTGGTTAGAGGATCCCATAGTTTATGAAGGTTCTAACCCTGTATCAGGTAATTTATATAAATACGGTTCAAGCGTTAACAGGTAAATGAAACCTTTAATAACAACAAGGTTTTATCCTACAGATTATTTAAAAGAAATATTTGATACTCTCGATTTATGGTCGAATTGTATTAATAACAATAATAACTTTTCTTTTATTAAATTCGGAGACGGAGAATTATACTGCATGATGGGAGCTCCAGGTCAAAATTGCGATAAACATCCTTATTCACCTGAACTAGGTAATAAGCTTATTGATGCATGGAATTTTTTTAGTGATACAAACATTAAAAATATTTACATAGCTGAATGGGGGGATCAACCAGGTTCCTTTGGTATGCCTCAATATGCCAGACCAGTACAAAATTTAAATAACCCTGTTTTTAGTTTTTTACAGCATATTTTAAGTCATAGACAACATCATAATTTCAATTTTGTTAATTACGAAATATTAATGCATCATACCGTTTCTGAGCACAAATATAATTTTTTTAAATGTATAAAAGAAAGTAATCGTAAGAAAATTTTTGTTGGACCAGAAAGATTACATAGAGTACAACAATTTTTAAATATACACGTACATATACCTATACCGATTTTAAATTCTTTTGGTGCTTACGATACTATACTCTCAAGATGTTTAGAAGAAACAGAAAACAATGCTATTTTTATTTTTTGTGGTAGTTTACCTTCAAAAAGTTTAATACACAAAATATTACAAAATAATTCAAACGTTACATGTTTAGATGCAGGTAGTAGTTTTGACCCTCTCTTTGTTGGAGGTACGAGAGAAGGTCAAATTAATACAGATATTTTATTAGCCTTTTATCAAGAAATTATATAACTATACACATGACAGAGTTTAATTTAATAACATTAATGCCGCTTATTGAGGAATCAATAAATTACCCTAGCAGCAGTAAGTATTCACCAGCAGGAAGAAGTTCTAGCGGGCTAGGCACGATACTGTTTGGGCTAATAACGACATTAAGATGTAAAAATATACTCGAAACAGGAACTGCATCAGGAGGGTCGGCATATCCGCTATTACTAGGTGCATATTTAACACAAGGAATTGTTACTTCTGTTGACAACGGAACTTTTCCAGTCAATAGACAATGGATAGATAATATACCTATTGAAAATATAAGTAAGCATGCCAGGTATATAGAATCTGATGCTATTTTATTTTTAAAAAATAGTAAAGAAATATACGATTTTATTTTTATAGATGATTGGCATGAATATAATCATGTTTTAACAGAGCTAGAATATGCAAAAGAATTAATTTCACCTAACGGCGTTATTGCAATGCATGATGCAATGTATGGTAATTACGAGCCAAGATACAGAATGGATCATACGCCAGGAGGTGAGTTTGGATCAGGCGGAGTTTATAAGGCAATAAAGGATTTTGTTGCAAAATATCCTGAAGAATGGGAATACTGTACAATACCTGCAGACCACGGCTTAACTATCTTAAGAAAAATACAAAATTAATTTATATGTTTAATTATAAATTTATTGTTGTTACAAGTCATACAACAAAGCATGTAACTTCTGCTTTTACTCATCTTTTCAATAGGTACGTCTCCCCAAAAGAAGAAGTATTGTTACTAGGTAATTACGAATATGGTTTAAACTTACCTGAAAATTTTTCTTATTTTAAAAGATGCGATGAAAATGAACCAATTAGTAATTGGACAAAAACTATTTATGATTCTATTAAAGATATAAATACCGATTATTTTATTTTCGGTTTAGATGATTTTTTCCCAGTAAGATCTTTTAACTACGATATTTTTAATACTGTATTAGAGTACATGGATAAAACACCTAATGCCGTTAGGTATGATTTTGGTCCTGGCATAGTATGCGATTATAAAACAAATTTAATAGATAAAAAAGATGACTTTGATATTATTGAGCAGTGCCAAGGTGAGAATTATCGATGCTCTACTCAGTTTTCTATTTGGAAAAAAGATTTTCTTTTAACAAAATTATCTGTACCTAGATCTCCTTGGGATTTTGAAAATCAAGGATCAGAGGAAATGAGATATGATGGCAATCAGGTATTAGGTACAAATCGTAAATTTTGTTGGCATTGGATAGAGATGAGCGGAGTTAGCTCACGCGTACCCGGAAGAGTTAACGTTCTCGGAATCGATCTTAAAACAATACAAGAATTAATTGATTTAAAAATGCTTAACGAGCAAGATCTTCAATTTGGTTATTATGTCGGTAATGTACCCTATATTAATCACAAACACGATTTTAACTTTGATATTTTTAAACAGTATACAGGGGACAATCTTGAGTATCAAAAACTTGATTTTAAATATAAACGCTATTATCAGTAACTTGCAAATAATATAAACAATATATAATTACAACAATATATGAGCATTAAATTTACAGGTAATTGGGCACCAGATAGTAGAGAGTGGAGAGATGTTTGTAATAGTATATCAAATGACTTAACAAGCTTTAAGAGTAACCCGGTATACATTAGAATAATAGCTAATGACTTAAGAGATGTAAATACTACTAAATTATTTTTTGATTATATTAAAAATACTTACCCTGAACTTTTTGATAAGCTAGACATTTTTAATACGAACGACACTCTAGGTAAACCTAATGTGTTTAATATTGAAGGACATAATGTTTGCCCAGGTACATTAAGATTTGTAAAAGTGCTAGGTGATATTAAAAAATATAACCCTAAATCTATTATTGAAATAGGTAGCGGTTACGGAGGTCAATGCAAAATAATTAAAGATTATTTAAATGTAGATTATACGTTAGTTGATTTACCTGAAAGTTTGTTAGTAGCTAAGTCTTATCTTAAACATTTTAACACAGACGCTACATTTGTAAGCAGTGAAGATATTACCTTAAACGATCAATATGATTTAGTTATAAGTGATTATTGTATTTCAGAATTTGATCAAGAAGGTATGAATTTTTACATTGAACATGTTGTTAAAAAATGTAACAATGCATACTTCACAATAAACAACGATCAGGCAAGTAGAGATCATCTATTAACAAAATTACGTGAAATATATAATGATGTAATTATCGTTCCTGAAGAACCGCGTACATCTGCTCATAGTAACATTGTTGCCCTTTGCTCAAATAAGATATGAAAACAATTCTAATAACAGGCGGATCAGGGTTTTTAGGTAAAAATCTCGCCAAAGCGTTTAAATCTGATTATAATGTAATATTAGGATCGAGAAACAATAAGCAAAATCTCGCCACTAAGCTTGAAACAGGATGTGAGGTAGTACCTCTTGATATTACAAATATCGAAAGTGTAAGAGATGCTGTTAATAGCTACAAGCCAGATATTATTATTCATGCTGCAGCAACAAAGTTTGTTGATCTATCTGAGGTATTTCCAAATGAGTGTGTTGATATTAATGTAGTAGGCTCTCAAAATGTAGCTCGTGTTGCTATCGATAAAGGAGTTTCAACTGTTATTGGTGTTTCAACCGATAAAGCAGCACCGCCTGTGCGTAACACATATGGTATGTCAAAAGCTATTATGGAGAGAATATTTTGCTCTCTTGATAGCAAACAATCTAATACAAGGTTTATGTGTGTTAGATACGGAAATGTAGTTTGGTCCACAGGTTCCGTTTTACCTATTTTTAAAAAAATGCATGAAGAAAATAATCACCTTGTTTCTACCGGTCCAGAAATGAGGAGATTTTTCTTTACTGTAAAAAATGCTGTATATCTTGTACAAACAGCACTAGCTAATATCGACAAATATCACGGCCAAGTTTTGTCAAGAGAGATGAAGTCAGCAATGATGAGAGATATCTTAGATGTTATTGTAAAAAATAAAGGAGGTACTTGGGCTCCAGGAGAAACAAGACCTGGAGAAAGAAACGATGAATTTTTAATAGGGGAGCTAGAACTGCCGTATACTGAAAGTATTATTATTGATAATATCAAGCACTATTTAATTTCCTTTAATAATAAAAAAACTGAACCTTTACATGAAATTGTTTCATCGGAAAATGTAGAACATTTAACACAAGATGAAATTTTATCTCTAGTAAATGAAGAATGGTAAATTTAAAACAGCAGTAGTTTTAGCAGCAGGGAGAGGAGAGCGTTTAGACCCTATAACGAGAGTTGTACCTAAACCATTACTACCATTAAATGATAAGTGTTTAATTGATTTTACTCTTATTAATTTAAAACATGTATCAAATATCTTTGTTACAGTAGGTTATAAAAAAGATTTACTGACAAGTTATCTTTTTAACAAACACGACATATCAGGTGTTTTCGATACAAATCAAAAAGGTAATGCTTGGTGGATATATAATACACCTCTTCGTTTTTTAAACGAACCTATTATTGTCACAACATGTGATAATATCACTGAACTTAATTTAAACAGTATATACAACGATTATATATCTCAAAATAGTCCTGCGTGCATGCTTGTGCCAACAACTCCTAAGCAAAATATAGATGGAGACTATATTTTTTATAATAAAGAAAATATAGTCAATAGCATAACCCGTACACAAAAAAACAATTCGTATGCCTCTGGTATACAAGTTTTAAACTTGTATAAAATTAATCAATTAACAAAAAAAACGCAATGCTTTTATGATGTGTGGAACAATTTAATAGAAAAGAAAAATTTAACTTGTTCAAACATTAACTTAAAAAAATGGTCAAGTATTGATACTATTGAATGCTACAAGCAGTATTCAAAAATATCTTGCATTTAAAAGTAATATAAGTTAATTTATATTTAATGAAGATTATAATAACCGGTTCACTTGGTTTAGTTGGTATGGCTTCTTGTAAAAAGTACCTACAAGAAGGACATGAAGTAATAGGGGTAGATTGTAACGCCAGAGAAGAGTTTTTTGGAGATAAAGGTTCAACAGCACATAAAGAAGTTAAACTGAAGGAACTAGGCAATTACAAGCATAATTGGGCAGATATTACTAATAAAGACGAAATTACAAAGGTGTTTAGAGAAGGTTTTGATACTGTTATTCATTGTGCAGCTCAACCAGCACATGACTGGGCCACAGATAATACAAGAAGAGATTTTGAAGTAAATACACTAGGAACTTTAAATGTTTTAGAAGCTATCCGTCAATTTAATCTTGATGCACCCGTTATTCATGTGTCAACATCAAAGGTATATGGTGATAATCCAAATAGATTGCCTTTACAAAAATTTAACAAAAGATTAGACCTACCTACAGATCACGAAATTTATAAAGGTATACCTGAAACATTTAGTATTGATAATTGTCTTCATAGCTTTTTTGGAGTATCTAAAAGTGCAGGTGATTTATACGCCCAAGAGTACGGTAGGCATTTAGGTATGAAAGTAGGTATTTTTAGACCCGGTTGTATTACCGGTTCAGATCACGAAGGAGTTCCCTTACACGGATTTCTTTCGTATCTATCAAAATGTATAAAAAACGGTACACAATATACAGTAATAGGTCACGACGGGTTACAGGTGAGATGCAATATACATGCTGATGATCTAGTTAATGCGTTTGATTATTTTATTAAGGATCCTAGACCTGGAGAAGTCTACAATATGGGAGGCAGAGAATTAAGTGCATCAATGCTTGAGGCTATTGAAACCCTAGAAACGTTATCAGGTAAAAAATTAAACTGGGTATATAATAGCACATCACGTACAGGAGATCATCGCTGGTATATATCTGATACCGATAAATTTAAAACTCACTATAATTGGAAACCTTTGAGATCTCTTACAAGCATATATCAAGAACTTTTAAATTAATATGTCACAATATAACATACCTCAAACAATATTAAACACTTTTGATCGACCTGGCTTTTATATCGAAGCAGGAGCATCGTCAGCTGTTGATCAGAGTAACACTTACACACTTGAGGTAAACGGTTGGACAGGCCTTCTTGTAGAACCTAGAACAGATCATAACGAGGAATATAAAAATATTCGACCCAATAGTATTGTAGAAAATTATGCATTAGTCGATAAGAGTATTAACACGGCAACAATACCGTTTGGTCTTGACGGCCATATGTCAGGTGCATGCCCAGTACATATAAAACAAAAACCAGCTATATTAAACGTACCGTGCTGTACTTTAGATTCTTTACTTAAAAAACACAATCGTAGAGAGGTAGATTTCTTTTCTTTAGATGTAGAGGGATATGAGCATCAAGTTTTAGATGGTATAGATTTTGATTATTGTAAATTTAATATTTTATTAATCGAGGGTCATTGCGATTGGATGTATGATTTCTGTGATAAAAAAGAAGATTTTAGTTACATTGAAAAATACGGCTATAGATTAGATCACATGCCTGCCGCGGGTCAATATTTCTACGTACACTCAACGTTCAATTTTAAAAAGTAATAAACATATTAAATAGTGTTGATTCTTTGGAGGAAACGTATATTATAGTAATGTGCGTTTAGTCAGCTTTAAATCATTATCAATACGTAATTTTTTATCAGTAGGCGATACACCTATTGTTATTAACTTTCAGGAAGGTATTAATGTAATTACCGGTATTAATTACGACAAGGAAGATTCAAAAAACGGAGTAGGTAAGTCTACCGTTATTGATGCTTTATATTTCGCCCTTTTCGGTACAACTATTAGGGAGATCAACAAAGATCTTATTACTAATTCTTTTACTAAAAAGACATGCGAGGTAAAATTAGAGCTTCAAATAGATAATAACGGCACTACAAACATTTATAATATTGCTAGAACACTTACCCCTACTAAGTGTTTCTTATCTAAAGATGGCGTTGATATAACACATTCTACCCTTGCTAAGACAAACGAGTTTATTCAAAAACTACTCCGTTCAACAAGTAAAGTATTTCAAAACTCTGTCATTATGACTATCAATAACACTGTGCCGTTTATGGCACAAAGTAAAATTGATAAGCGTAAGTTTATTGAGAGTGTTCTAAATTTAGAAGCATTTTCAGAAATGCTATCCTTAACTCGTGAAGAATATAATCTTATAAAACGAGATTACGAAGTTTTGTATGCTAAGAATCAAACTGTTGAAAAAAGTTATACTACAAGTAAGAGTCAACTAGAACGATTTGAAGAAAATAAACAAAATAGAATTAAATCAATTGCAGATAGAATTGCTGAAAATGTTGTTAAGATAGATAATTTTACAAAACAGATAGTAACACTACCTGATAATATTGATAATCTTATTAGTGATAAACTTACAACTCTTAATAATGAATTAACCAGCATACAAAAAGATCGTAGAGAGGCGGATAGAGAAGTAACCACTGTAAAAACAAACATTAGCTTATTAGAAAAACAGCTTAGAGAAATAGAGAAGGACGGAGCAAGCTGTACAACATGTAAGCGCCCGTTTCCTGAAGACGATTTAAAGCATAAGGAGCAAAATAAAAAAGAAATTAACGATCAGCTCGAAACATTATCTAATGATAAATTTGCTGCAGAAGTTGTAGCAGAGAAATTTGAAACATACGAAGATAATAAGAGAACAGAAATAAGAGCTATAGAAACAAAAAAAGAAGGAATTAATAAAGTAAAATCTACAAATGATGCTTTACAGACTAAAATCGTATTTTTAACTGATAATAATAACGATTTACTTCAAGATCAGCAAAATATAACTTACGAGACAAATACAGAATTAGAACAAACTGTTCAAGAGCTTGAAACTGAGTATAATGATAATAAAGAAGAAATTAAAAATCTCGATAACGGATTATCAGTACTAGAGTGTGTTAAATTTGTTGTATCAGAAGAAGGTGTAAAATCGTATATTGTTAAAAAAATTCTTAAAGTTCTTAACTCTAGACTTGCTTACTACTTACAGACTCTAGAGGCAAATTGTCTTTGTCAATTTAACGAATATTTTGATGAGACGATTACCGATGAAAAAGGAGGCGAAAAATCCTACTTTAATTTTAGTGGAGGAGAACGTAAACGTATTGATTTAGCATGCTTATTTGCTTTCTTAGATATTCGTAGAATGCAAGGAGATGTACACTTTAGCACTATTTTCTATGATGAGCTTTTAGATTCATCTCTAGATGATAAAGGTGTTGAACTTGTTGTTAATATTTTAAGAGAACGTGCAGAAAAACTTAATGAAAATAGTTATATTATTACTCACCGTGGGGTAGCCTTTACCGGTAAAGTAAATAATACGATTATGCTGGAAAAAAGAAACAATTTTACATATTTAATATAACATGAGCAACTTAATCTCAAATCATTCGGGTATATCACACAATATTGGTGCACCTATCGGTTTACCACCAGGTATACCCAGCACTTGTCAGGTATTGCCTCTACCCCCTAGTGTAAATTTACCTCCACCAGAAATTCCAGGACAGGGTCTTCCTAGAGCAGTAAACTATCTAGCTGATTATGGTGGTTGCAGTTGGTATCGTTGTATGGCTCCTAACTTAATGCTTAACCTTTATAATAAGGCCGTGATAATTGAGTCAACAACAATGGTTCTTGACCCCCGATATTATCAAGGTCTAGCTGCAGTAAAAATTCAGCGCCAAGCTACTCCTCAACAGAGAGAGTTTGTTAAGTTTCTTAAAGAGCTTTCTAAGGAGCATGGGTTTAAATTAATTTACGAAATTGATGATATTGTCTTTAGAGAAGATATTCCGGATTTTAATCGTAATAAAGACGCATTTACTTCTGATGAGATCCGTAATAGTATTATGGACATTATGAACATGTGTGATGAAATTACTGTCACATGTCCGTTTATGCGGGATTACTTTAAGGAAAAGACCGGCAATAACAATGTCACTGTTATCCCTAATTATTTGCTTAAGTGGTGGTTTGATCGTTACTATAATATTAGTGACCTTGTAAAGGCGTATGATAAGAATCAAAGAAAGCCTATTATTTCGATCTTTGCTTCAGGTACCCACGTTGACGTAACAAATAGAACAGGTCAAAATGATGACTTTACAGCTGTTGTTAATGCTGTTATTAAGACACGCAAGAATTACAAATGGCAGTTCTACGGTTGCTACCCACTGCCGTTAAAGCCGTTTATTGATTCCGGAGAAATCTTGTTTAGAGATTGGACTCAACTTCCAGACTTTCCTCAAGCAATGGCTAATTCAGGTACACAGCTTACCTTTGCTGCACTTCAGGATAATAACTTTAACAGAGCCAAGAGTAACATTAAGCTTATTGAAGCCGGGGCACTAGGATTACCTTGCGTATGTCCTGATATGGTTACATATAAAGATGCTACTTTAAAGTACAAAACAGGAGATGAGTTTATAGATCAGATCAAATACGCTTTAAAGGATCACGATCGTTATACACGTATGTGTAAGGAAGCTCGTAGGTATTCTGAGAAGTTCTGGTTAGAAGATGAAAATAATCTCGGTAAACATCTCGAGGCTTATACAACACCTTTTGGCTCCCCGGATAGAAAATACCTTAAAGAGTGTAATCTGTAATTAGCTTGATCTATTTTACGAAGTGTATAGAATATAGGTGTGTATAGAAACGCTTCCTATAATCCTAAAGAAGGTACTATATATCTTCGTACTTGGTCAGAAGACGGCGATCGTATAGATACTGAAATACCGTTCTCTCCTTTCCTTTATACAGAAAAGGAAGGTGCTGAGGACGGTCTATCTATTTTTAAAACCCCTCTTAGAAAGCATATTTTTCGAAATTCATTCGAACGTAATAGATTTGTAGATGATACAAAGAATTCTCGGTTATTCGGTAACCTACCCGTAGATCAGCAGTTTCTTATTGAAGCTTTCAATAGTGAGGTAGATAAAGTTGAGTTTAGTAAACATCCCTTAAAAGTATACTTTATCGATATTGAAACTTATTCTCCGAATGAGTTCCCTATACCTAAAATAGCTAAAGATCCTGTAACTCTTATTACCATTCTCGACACTATTACAGGTAAAATTCACACCTGGGGGTTAAAGAATGATTATAAACCTACTCTAGATAATGTTACGTATTATAAGTGTAAGGATGAAAGTGAGTTATTTGAGAGATTTGTAAACTTCTGGAAAAAGGACCCGCCAGATATTCTTACCGGTTGGAATACAGAACAGTTTGACGTTCCTTATATTATTAATCGTGCTAAAAACCTTTTAGGTGAAGAGTTTATTAAGCAGCTATCTCCTGTAAATCAGGTAACATACAGAGAAAGCTTTCAGAAGTTCGGTAAGGATATTGGTCGTTGGTATATTTCCGGGGTTAGCTGTTTAGATTACATGGAAATTTATAAAACATATTCTAAAGGAGATAGAGAATCGTATTCACTTAATTATATTGCCGAATATGAACTCAACGAAGGTAAATTGGCCATTAACGCTACTAATCTTTCTAGTCTTGCAGATACTGATTGGAATAATTTTGTCGATTATAATATCCAAGATGTTGATCTATTACGTAAACTCGAAGACAAGCTCAACTACCTAAAAATTATTCGATTGCTTGCTTACAAAGGATGTACAAACTTTGAAAGAGCGTTAGGTAAAGTATCTATTGTAACAGGTGCAATGTCACTGCAAGCTCGTAAACAAGGCTTTGTTATTCCTACGTTTAAGAATGAAACTACACGAGAGGCGTTAGAAGGAGGTTACGTACGAGAGCCCGTTAGAGGCCTCAAAGATGCTATTGTAAGCTTTGACGTAAACTCTCTATATCCAAACGTTATTATAACTCTTAATATATCCTCTGAAACCAAGCTAGGTAGAATTGTTACAGGTGACGTTGATGTCGATAAAGAGATTGAAATTAAGCTTGTTAATGGAGGAATGTTTAAAATAGCTGTTAACAAACTTAAAGATTTTCTTAAAAAGGAAAACGTAGCTCTATCAAAAGCTGGTGTACTATATTCACAGAAATTTAAGGGTGTTTGTCCTAATTTGATTAATAGTATTTACGATGAACGTGTATACGCTCGTAAGCAAATGATCGATCTTAAGAAGACAAAGAAGAAGGATAAGGAAACTACTGACGCTGTCCAATACTTCGATACCTTGCAGTACACCTTAAAGATTCTTCTTAACTCCATTTATGGGACGTTTGCCAATAAACATTCGGCGTTTATGGATATTGATAACGCTTCTTCAATTACTCTAACAGGGCAAGCTGTAGCAAAAGCAGGCGGTAACATTATTAATGAATACGCTAAAAATATCTTTAAAGTAGACGAATCGTTAATTTTAAGCGGTGATACAGACTCTCTTTACATTACTATTCAGCCTATTTTAGATAAACTTAATATACCCTTAACTATTGACGGTATTATTAACCCTAAAGTTCACACGATTGTAGACTCTATTGATAAACATCTCGGTGAAAAGATTCTTGATTGGGCGCGGGAAGAGTTAAATTCTGCTGACCCACGCTTTGTCTTTAAGAGAGAGGCAATAGCAGATGTAGGTACATTCTTAATGAAGAAAAGATATATTCTTCATATTCTTGACGATGAAGGTGTATCAACAAATAAATTTAAATATGTTGGTGTCGAGCTTGCTAGATCTACAACACCGAAACAGGTAAAAGCTATTATTCAAAAGACCATTGAAACTGCTTTCCTTACTAAGGATGTTAAGAAGACAAATGAGGTATTTAGAGAAGCATACGATCTATTTAAAAATTTAGATGTATCAGAAGCTTCTTTTAGGAGATCAGTAAAAGAGCCTGACAAATACTCAGCAGGTGCTACATTAAACAAATTTAATAAAGGTACACCCTGTCATGTTAAAGCAGCACTTGCTTACAATATACTTTTAGAGAAAATGAATTTACAAAATAAGTATGAGTTAATTCGTTCCGGTCAAAAGGTAAAGTATTTTTATGCTTCAAAAAATACTTATGGTTTAGATGCAATTGCTTTCGTAAGTGAATTTCCGAAAGAATTTAGAGATATTAAAATAGATTACGATAAAATGTTTGGTAAGATTGTAACACCTCCTATCGAAGCTGTGTACGATGCCATTGGATGGTACTTACCTATCATCGGTAAAGAAGTACAAACTGATTTATTTGAATTGTTTGCTTGATTTATAATCAATCGTATTAATAATTGTAACTATGAGCGAACTACAATTACGTCTAAAGGACGAAACAGCTGCACTTCACAGTGAATCTGAACAGCATCCCCTAATGCAATCTTTCGTTGACGGTTCCTTTAAAAAGGAGCATCTTCTGGAACTTTTAATCAACCTTTTACCTGTTTACCAAGTAGTAGAGCATCGTTTACTTTTAAAAGAAATCTTTAATACACCAGATCTTAAAAGAAGTACACAAATACAAAAAGATATTGATAATCTTATTCAAGATACAGGCATTACCAGTTTTAAAGTTAGAGAAATAACTGAAAATTGGGTTTCCTCATCTTGGAGAAAGAATATATATGTATTAAAGGCTGATTTCTATCTTAGATGGTTAGCTGATTTTTACGGAGGAAGGGTACTTGCTAAGTCTCAAGCACCATATAATGAAATGTATCAATCTACTGATCCTATGACGGTAATTACCACTGTTAGATATCTTTTAACTAAAGATACACCAGATACACTAAACGATAAAATCGTTAATGAAACAAAAAACTTTTTTAAATTTCATATTGATCTGTTTAACGAAATTTTATGGAGCAAGCCTCTTATCTAAGGCAATATTTTGACCTCGTAACCCAAGACTTTAATAGTCTTTTAGGGTATTCAAAAACAGGGTCTAGTAATTTTACCAGGCCGAATTGGATTAATAATTTCTACGAGCATCATAATCCAGCATTAAGACATGCTCACCTTCAGTATTATAAGACTGATAGAATAGGTATTGTACATCTTAATATTTTTCCGCATCCAACTATTGATTACCCTATACTAGGAGCAGATTTAATCGAAATTGGTGGTAAGATTACAGGTTTCTTTTTTGATGTAACTCCAATCGATAAAAATCAAATTATACAAAAAACACTTATACAATTTAAAAACTCATTAAAGTCACCTGAAAGGAAGCTTCCTGAATGGGCAAACTTTTTTAGCGATAATTTTATTTGCGTAACTCCACAAGAAAGTGAAATTGACTATATTATGAGCAATTCTAGATATATTATAAGAGATTATCTTATTAACCTTAAGACTTACAAAGATAAATATAGTCTTAATATAAAGAAGCAAAACGATTACTGCAAAGGACAAAAGAAAAACGATAAAACATTTAAATCCTTAGCAGCTGATATCGGTGATAAAGAGGCTAAAGATTTTCTTAATAATTTTATGTTTCCTGAGCTTTAATTTCTTTAACAAACAACTGAATAATTTCAGCACCTTTAAACTTTAAAAACCGATCATTCTTTAAACAAAAATGTTCAAGAGCTTTCTGTATACAATCACTTTTTGTTGCTGAGGCTGTGTTCCATAGGTACACAGGGCCCACTTTTATTACATGAACTATTCTTTTATGAATAAAATACTTGACATCTTTTGAATTTGACATTATTATTGTACAATATTTATGCTTATTAGTCACGAAACACCTATCAGTCTCCTAGATACCTCAAGAGGATATAACGATTACGATTACGCTCTAGTACACCTACTACCCGAACATCCAGAATATTATAGATTTTATAAAGATTCTGTATCTATGGGAAGACATGTATTGCTTGATAATAGTATCTTTGAACTAGGAGAAGCCTATGATTCTAAAGAGTTTGCATACTGGGTTAAAGAACTTCAACCGACTGAATATATTATACCTGACGTATTAGAGAGTACCGAAGGCACTATTGAAAGCTTTAATAAATTTACAAGCGAGTACAATAACCTTCCAGGTAAAACAATAGGTGTTGTACAGGGTAAAACTTACAAAGAAATTGTAAAGTGTTACAATTATATGTGTAAGAGAGTAAGTAAGATTGCTATATCTTTTGATTATTCATTTTATCTTAACGAATGGGATTCTTTTGAAGCTTTCGAACAAGAATTAGGTACATTACCTGAATGGGTGAAAGGCATGGAATTTAATAAATGGGTTAGATATACTCTGGGTAGAGCTGCTCTATTATATAGACTTTGTATTAGAGATAACTATTTCGACTATACAAAAAAGCATCATTTACTAGGCTGTGCAACACCTTGGGAATTTAAACTTTACCCTGGTGAAAAGTTTTTTAACGGTATTGAAACCATCGATACATCTAATCCTATTGTAGCAGCTATTCTTTATAAGAAGTATAATCCTACATACGGTCTCCATGAAAAGTGGTCAGTTAAACTCGTAGATTATATTGGTGCTAATATAACACGAGATCAGCTTGAATTAGCTTTTTACAATACATCTCTTTTTAGAAAGTTTTGTTCATGAGGACCTGGGTAACATTTTTCAGTCAGACTGGTTCTGAGATTTACAAGCTTTCAAATAGACTTGAAAGAGTACCTGATGTAATCATTACAAATAGTGAAAAGATTCGACCTGAAGTTGTAGATAAGTTTGGAGATAGTATAGTTTACGTTAGCCCGAAACCTACAATAGAAGATTATCTTAGATTTATACCTGTTAATAGCTTAGTTACTCTTCACGGATGGCTTAGAATTATACCAGAAGAGATTTGTGATCGTTATGAAATTTACAATCTTCACCCTGCTAACCTATTTCATAACCCTGAACTAAAAGGAAAAGATCCACAAAAAATGGCTTATAACAAAAAACTTATATTTTCAGGTAATACTATTCATCGCTGTACAGCAGAGCTTGATGCAGGAGAGATACTTGAGCACAGTTATACTTCTATTGAAGGTTTAACACTTAGTGAAACTATTGCAACATTACATGAAGATGCTACAAATTTGTGGTATAGATTTTTAAAAAGGAGACTACAATAGATAAATGAAAATTGCTATTTCAGGCGCTCATAGTCAAGGTAAGACTACTCTTATAAACTATCTACAGAATCTAGGTAAATTAACAGAGTTTGATTTTATGACTTCTTTAACAAGAAGTATGCAAGATGCGGGGTATAATATTAATGAAGACGGGGATGAAGTAACTCAGCTTGCGATTATGGCTAAGCATTTTCAGAGACTTAGCTGTAAAAATGAGGTTATTTATGATCGTTGTGCTTTGGACGGTTATGCTTATTCTATGTCTCTAGTAAAAGATCTTAGAGTTTTAGATATTATTAGGGATATGTTTCTAGTAATGATTGATAGATACGATCTTATATTTTATGTTGTGCCGGAGTTAGATCTAGTAGAAGATGGTCAACGTACAGTCAATAAAGATTTCTTTGATAGTGTAGTGCAATCTTTCGATTGTATTATTAAATCATATGCAATACCTGTTGTAAGGCTTAGCGGTTCTGTAGAAGAACGTGCTAGACAATTCTTTTTAGCTTTACAGGATAAAGAGGTAGAAAAACACAACAATGAATTTTACGAATTATGAGTACAACTAACATGAACGACATTGCATCGAAGTCTTTAGGATCTTCAGCTTCGTATGCAGTATATACCGATACGTTTGATCCATCATTGCTTAACCCGATGCCTCGATCTTTAGCTCGAGATGATTGGAATATTAAATCAGATAGCTTTGTAGGGTTTGATACCTGGCACTGTCATGAAGCAACATTTCTTCTTGATAGCGGAGTACCTGTAGCAGGAACTTTAAAGTATGTCTATTCAAGTGATTCAGAATTCATGGTTGAGTCAAAATCAGCTAAGCTTTATTGTAATTCGTTTGATATGTGTAAGATGGGTGAAACATACAATCAAGCTATTACTAATTACGAAAATCAAATTAAAACAGATCTTGAGAATGTTCTTAAGACGCCTGTATCAGTTAAATTCTTCCGCTCAGGATGTGATGAAAACGCTACTGACCCTGTTCCTGGTTATGTAGATCTTACAGATAAGATTCATTTTAGTACAGAAATTACAGATTACGCTTCTAAGGAAGAACACCTTAAATTTTACTCTCTTGTAGATGGTGAAGAGATTGTTGAGTGTAAGTATTTTACTAATGCTTTAAGGTCACGTTGTAGACATACAAAGCAGAAAGATACAGGTACTGCTTATATCCGTATTATTACAAAAGGGTGCGAAGTTAACCCTGTTTCGCTTTTTAAACAAGTTGTATCTTTGAGAGAAGTTAATGAGTTTCATGAATTTTGTGCAGAAAAACTCTATACGAGTATTATGAGTCATCCAGCAGTAATTGATTGCGCTGTAACACTTCTTTACGCACGTAGAGGATCTCTCGATATTAACCCAACTAGGGCAAGTAAAGCTGATCTTCTTCCATCTGTTCTTATTGATTCAAATATCTATACAAAAAAGGCAATGGGTCAATAAGATTCACACTAGCACAAACCACAAAACCAATATAATATATTAACGATATGAGCGAAACAACAAACAAAATCACAATCTTCTTTGATTCCGTAGGACGTACAATCCTCGGAGAGCGAGTTGATAGTGCAACTACAGATACAGTTCTTACTATTAAGAACCCAGCAGTTGTCCACATTATGCCTAATCAGCAGACAGGACAGCTTACTCTTCAGATCCTTCCTCTCTTCTTTAGAGAGTTCTTGGCTGACAAGTCCGAAGCTACGACTTGGAAGTATAATCGTTCACTCATTACCGAGTGCAATGATATTGCTTTTGACTTTAAGCTTCAGGCTCAGTATCAGCAGATCTTTAACCCTAGTCCAATTATCACTCCAGGAGGTGTCACACCAGCCGGTAAGGCTGATGTAGTTCGTCTTTTTGACGAAGAATAATTGGATTTAATAGAAGCAGCATCTAATATTGGTGTATGGCAAAAAACGAACTCTCTCATTTAAAAGATATTTTTAAATCGGTCGATGACTTAAACCCAGACGCCGCAGTATTAGATGCTGCTACTCTATCAACAGCAGATGATTGGATTGATACAGGATCATATGCTCTAAATGCAATTATTTCAGGTTCCTTGTATAAAGGAATTCCTGGAGGTCGTATTACAGGTTTTGCAGGACCTTCTATGGCAGGTAAGACTCTTATTATGAATAAGATTATGGCTAATGCTCAGAAGAAAGGATACATTCCTGTTATCTGGGATTCAGAGGTAGCTGTAGATAAGAAGAGTGCAGAAGGTGCAGGTATGGATACCTCCCGTGTTAAATACTACCCTGTTGAAACAATTGAGGATTGCCGTAATCAGATGTGTGCATTTCTCGATAATGTTATTAAAGCTGACAATCCTGATCTTAAGTTTATTATTGCTATCGATTCACTTGGCAACTTAGCTAGTGCTAAGGAAGTTAAGGATACAGCAGCCGGTAAAGACGCAGCCGATGTCGGTCAGCGTGCTAAGGCAATTAAATCAATGATGCGTACCCTTACCTATAAGGCTGCTAAGGCCAGGGTACCCGTCCTATTTAGTAATCACGTATATGAAGGCATGGAAATGTTCCCTACACTTGTTAAATCTCAGAGTGGTGGTAAGGGGCCGATTTATCTTGCTTCGGTTCTTGTACAACTTAGTACGAGGAATGAGAAGAGTAGTGAGAACCCAAATGAGCAGTCGGTAGCTATTGCACATAATATCTCCGGAGTTACACTTGGTGCAATGACAGTAAAAAACCGCTTTGTACCGTCCTATCTTAAGACCGAGCTTTATCTTAACTTTAAATCAGGTCTTGATAAACATACAGGTTTATTTGATATTGCTGAGGCTTTTGGTGTTATTGAGAAACCAGGACGTACAGTAATGTATAAGGGTGAAAGTCTTGGTTATAGAAAAGATCTTGAAAAAGATCCTAAATTCTGGGAAAAGATTATGCCAGAGCTTGAAGCTACTCTACAAGATAAGCTTTGCTACGGTACGAGTGAGGTAGTTGATATTGAAGAAGAAGTCGATAATATCGAATAATGTCCGCTACTACTCCTGGTAAGCTTGATCTCGATTATTACGAGAACATTATTCTTTTTAATTCTCTTCTTAGTCAAGAATATTTAGCTTCTATTATAGATCACGCAGATCCTTCTTACTTTAATGATAAAAGTATTCAAACAGTTTTTAAGTGTATTCTGGCGTTCTTTACTGAGCGTGGAGCAGTGCCTTCAACTACTGAAATTAAGTCCAGACTCACAACAGACGAAGAAAGAAGATCATTTAACGAAGTAGTTACTCGCTTCAAGGAACTTGATACAAAGTTTAATAAAGAAGAGCTTCTTAATAATACAGAGAGGTTTTTAAAAGAGAGATGTCTTTATAAGACAATTGTTGATACAGCTGAAAAGTATTCTCAAGGTAAAGCTGATCCTGCTGAAATCTTAAAAGATTTTGAGAAAGCTTATAATATTAATCTTAGTGAAGATATGGGTCATTGGTACTTTGAAGAAGTTGATGAACATATTAAAGAACTCACTAAAGTTTATAGTGCTATTCCTACAGGCTGGAAATTTCTTGATGAAAAAATCGAGGGAGGCTTATTCCCTAAATCTCTTTATTGTTTAGTAGGACAAGTCAATATCGGTAAGAGTATCTTTTTAGGTAATATTGCTGCTAATATGGTAATGAAGAATAGAAATACACTTCTTGTATCTCTAGAGATGTCTGAGTTTATGTATGCTAAGAGAATTAGTGCACAACTTACCCAGATCCCTCATCATAGTCTTAAGATGTATACTGATGAACTTAAGGATCAGGTTAAACATATTGAACGTCAATTAGAGAGTAAATTAGTTATTAAGGAATATGCTCCAAAAACTATTTCAGTAAGAAATCTTGATGCGTATGTAGCTAAGCTTGCACATAAAGGGTTTAAACCAGAAGTAATTGTTATTGATTATATCAATCTTTTAAAGCCTTCTACAAAGAATCTTAACTCTTACGAATCAGTAAAAGAGATTGCTGAGCAATTAAGAGCTATGTCGTTTAAGTACAATATACCGATTGTTACAGCGTCTCAACTTAACCGCGGAGCTTTTAATACAGCTAGCCCAGGTATGGAAGGAATCTCTGAGAGTATTGGATTAGCTGCAACGTGTGATGTAATTTGCTCTTTGTGGCAAGAAGACGAAGATAAAGAATTAGGTATTATTAATCTTGGTATGCAAAAGAATCGTTTTGGAGCTAACTTTGGTAGTTGCGCTTTTAGAGTAAAATACGAAACATTAACTCTTAACGAAGTTAATCCGGATCACTTTACAACTGATACACCTCAGCAAGCCGTTAGCGACGCTCAAAGCGCTCTTCAAAGTTTATCTGGTACTTGATAATTGTTATATTTTGTAGTAAATAAAGCTACATATATGTTCAATGAAAAGGTATTAGATGATTTCTTGCTAAAGAATGACCCGTTAAGGCAAATTTGTACAAAAGAGTATATACTTGGCGTATTTAAATTTGGTTCTTTTTTATCGATTTTACACAATAAAAGATTAAATCCGTCAGCTATATTTGTTTTAATTTTAGAAAACAAAGAGATAAGAGAATTATTTGTAGAAGTTACACATTCAGAAAACGTTAAAGAATCTTTACTTGGCCTCTTGCAACTTTACCCGCCGCTACTAAATTCGAAGAATACTAAACGCTTATTTAAAAAATCTATAACCGGTAAAAAGTGACAGAATTAGAAAAACGCATTTATAATAAACATCTAGCAGTATCGCGCTCACTACGCAATAAGCCCTTTAAGTTAAAAGGCGATTTTACAGGGTTTGAGGAAACACCTAAATACCCTTCTATAAGAAGGCTTTGTACCTTCTTTAACAAATACCCAGATGTGGATATGGATACATACTTCATGGCTCCGTATAAACTATATTCTGACACCGATTACTTTGATTTAGCTTATTTTGCTTCTCCTAGAGCTATTAAAGCTTATACAACATATAAGAATCAGCTTCAACAGTTATCACCAGATAGACAACAACAAGAGGTAAAAGAATCGTTAATTTTTATTTCGAGATTTTGTCTCACAAATAAAATACAGCTTCATGATTATCCTACTTTTAGATTGAAAGGTATGGCTCCTGATTGGGTATATCATCTAAAAAATAATAAAATTAACCCATATTCTTTGATGGAATTTACAGGTATTTTTAATTATATAAATGAGATGCCCTTTGATGAAAGAGAACTTTTACTAGGTAGCTTTGGTAGAAACTATCTTGATTATAAATCACGCTATAATTCATCAAAAACATTAAAGCCTTTTCTTTCTGCAGCTACAGAAAAATTAAAACTTTTTATAGATAAGAACTTGAACTCTTCAAACTCTTATGTATAATACATACAACATAAACAACCCACAAACCAACACCCATTATGACATTAACTAAAAACCTATTCGCCGAAATTAAAGCTTCTCTTTCCAATAAGAGTGAAAACTCTTATAAGGACATTATGAAGTTTGAAGCAGGTAAGACTTACCTTGTTCGTCTCGTACCTAATATCAATGAACCTAAGAAGACAATCTACAACTATAAGCATCATAGCTGGAAGAGTCACTCTAATGGTCAGTTTATTACTCTTCTTTGTCCTACTACATACGGAGAAAGCTGCCCTATCGATAATTACGTTATGAAGACGTACAATACCGGTACGGAAGAAGAGAAGAAGAAGCTTGGAGAAATCTCTCGTAAGGAAAGCTGGATGGTAAATGCATACATTATTACCGATCCTACTAATACAGAAAATGAAGGTAAGGTTAAGGTCATTCGTTACGGTAAGGAACTTGCCAAGATTATTAATAGTGCTATTGACGGAGATGATGCCGCTGAGTTCGGCGCTGAGAAGATCTTTGATGTAGCTAACGGTAGCACACTTCGTATTAAGTGTGAGGCTCGTACAGGAGCCGGTACATCTAGGACTTTCGTAACATACGCCTCTTCTAAGTTTGTATCTCCGTCCAAGCTTGATATTTCTGAAGAAAAGAACAAAGCTATTCATAGCGAAATTCACGATCTTGAGAAGTTTAACAAGACAAAGACAACTGCTGAGCTTCAGAGAGCTCTCGATCAACACTTCTTCTGTATTGAAGATGTAACCTCCACCGAGGTAGTTGATGATGATACGCTCCCGACACCAGTAGCAACATCAGCTGCAAAGAAGGACCCCGCCGTTGAAGCTATCTTTGAAGGTGTTACTGAGGCCCCTAAGCCTACACCTGCTGTAGATGATACAGATGCAAAACTTAAAGAATTACTTGCTGGACTCTAAAATATTAACCACTATACTCAAATTTATGCCTAGAATCAAAACTAACGCCGATATCCCCGACATTCAGAATACTGTTGACGGGTTCCCTAAGAAGTACATCCCTAAGGTTGGTACTCGCGATGCAACACTGCCAGTTAAGATCATCCGTAAGGATGGCACTGTTAACGAAGGCTCAGGTAAGTTCAGTATGTATACCGATCTTACTTCAGAGAACAAAGGTACGAACATGAGTCGTTATCGTATCCTCATTGAAGAAGTTATTGCTAAGGACGGTTACTTTGTTCATGAAGTTGTTAAGGATCTTCTTCATGAGTGTAAGTCACGCTTGAAGTCTGATAATGCTTATGTTAAGATTAAGTTTGATTACTTCCTCAAGCGTCTTGCCCCTGTATCCAAGATCGAGTCTCATATGGACTATCGTGCTAATATGGAAGGCCGTCTTGTTAATGGTAAGGAAAGGCTCTATCTAACCGTTCACGTTATGTATGCCTCTCTTTGCCCTTGCTCAAAGGAGATTAGTGACTACGGTGCACACAATCAGCGTTCAGTTGCTGATGTTACTGTAGAGATTGATGAGTCTAAGGGTATTATGTGGATCGAAGATATTATCGATATTGTCGAGAAGAGTTCTTCAGCACCAATTATTAATGCTCTTAAGCGAGTTGATGAGGCTTATCAGACTGAACTTATGTATGAAAACCCAGTCTTCGTTGAGGATATGGTTCGTAAGGTAGCTGTTGAGCTTGATAAGGAGCTTGATAATCGTATCAAGGACTACTCAGTAGTTGTTAATCACTATGAGTCAATTCATACAGCAGTTGCCGTAGCCGTTATTAATGCAGGTAGGGAGCTGAAGTAAAAATATGGCCGTTTCTGAAGAACAATTAGCAGCGGCCATAATGGCCAAAATTACAGGTAACAATCTTAAAATGATTGATGAGAGTTCGCTATCCCCGGTAACCCCGGGGATGCAATCTAATAGACTCGATCCAATGAGTTTTGTTAAACAGAATATTCCAGCAGCTTCAGGCCCTACACCTCAACAGTTACGAGAAATTGATGCTCTTAATAAGAGAGCTGCTGAGTTGTATCCGCTACCACAGGCTGATTTAACACCTATTCCACAACTACCAGCATTAATACCTGATACACCCTCGCCTGGTGCTGTTAATTTACCGCATATTACTGCACCAACAGTAGTACCTCAGCCTACATCTATCACTCTATCTGATTCAATTCTTACACGTGAAGATATTGTATCAATTAGATCACAGTTAGAAAAGACAAACGCTACATTGACAAAAATGTCCGGGATGCTTGGAAAAGTATTTGCATCTTTTACAGAAAAGAGTAAACTTAAGGACAGTGACTAAGACAATTACAGTTAATAAAGAACTTTTTGTTCAGAAGTTTTTATTACCAATAAGTAAATTAGCAGATAATATATCTCTAATACCTGAAGGTAAAGAACTATACGCCGTCTGTTCCTCCCAGGATGGCAGTATAGTTCTACTTGCCTCATTAACTCTCGATTTACCTATCGAAGGTTTAGTTAAGATTAACCTACCTGATGTAAAAAAGTTTGTAAGATTACTTGAATGTATTGAAGATAGTTATATCGAACTAACTATTGAAGATAATCATATAAAGTATCATACGCCAAGCTTTAAGTTTAATTACTATTTACTTGAAGATAGCTACATGCAGAGGTGCCCTGTTAACCCTACAAAGATAAAGACATTAAAATACGATTCAGGATTTATACTTCCTAATATCAAGTTTAATGAAATTCTTAAAGGTAGCTCTATAGCTACTGACTCCGATAAGCTTTATTTTTATACTAAAAACGATGAAGTGTATGCTGAGTTAAATGATTACGAAAGACAGAACATTAACAATCTTACTTACCTAGTAACAGATAAATTTGTTGGTGAGCCTATTAAAAATGCTCTTCCGCTTAATCTTGAAAACGTACGTATGCTGGCAGGACTTAAGGCAGCAAATATTTCGGTAAAAATTAACAATACCTTAAAGGTAACTCTTTTTGAAGTAACAGACCAAAATGTAAATATAAAGTTTGTTATATCAGCACTTGTAAAATAAAGAGTATAGGTATAAATTACTTTATATGTCAAACAAACTAACTACCCTAGGTTATACTCTTAAGAGGCTCCGTGATAGCGGATACTATGCACATAGACTTTTTACTGAGTATGGTGAAATAGATCCCCGAGCCTGGACAATTGTTATTGACCCAGGTGTAGCTTCTATTTTTTGTACTTGTTATATTAACGATCCATATATCGGAGAATCGTATTTTGAATTGTTTGACGGAGGTCAGTTTATACCTGGTAGATTGAAGCTCAAGACTAGCTCTCACGAGGTATTAGTTGAACATCTTGTTAAGTTTGGTATTAACAATAAGGCACCTAATTATAATAAAAAGATACAGACAAGTTCTTTACAGGGAAAGTAATAAATATCTATGTATGTCTACTGAAGACAAAAATAAAAAAAAGTCTGTAAAAAGAAAACCTTCTAAGAAAACATCGTCAGCAAAGCTAAGTGCAACAAATATAGAGCAAGGACTTCCACCTATAGAAAAAAATCTACAGGTGGAGGAAGTAATAAAGCAGGCCTTTTTACGTTTTTATGATAGTGCTTCTGTACGAAGCTCTAAAGTAAAAGATCTTGAGCATTTAGATCATATAGCTGAAGAGTATTTAAATTCTTATATGATTTTAGGTTACGATATAAACGGTGAAAAAGTTTCTATTATGCATGCTGAAAATCCGCACGATAGAGACGCCTTAGTTGAACACTTGCGTACAACATTACTTAATATACTCGGTACAAACGAACGTTAATTGATTTAAGTACTACCCGTGCCTTAAATAAATCGCATGGAAGATGATATCATTGAAAATCCTATAGATGAAAAACAATACTATAGAGGGGATAAAAATGTACCAAAGGAAGATGCCCAGTTTGAATGGACACCTAAGATGGTTAAGGAGATTAAAAAGTGTAGAGAGGATATCGTACACTTCGCCGAAAGCCATTTTTATATTGTAGAAGCAGATCGAGGTAAGCAAAAGATATCTCTTTATAAAGCACAGAAACGTGTATTAAAGAGTTTAGCAGATAACAGGTTTGTTAGTGTACTTGCAAGTAGACAGGTGGGAAAAACAACTGTAACCACTATCTACGCTCTTTGGAACACTTGCTTCTTTGATGATAAGCGTGTTATTATCGTAGCTAATAAAGAGAACACTGCTATTACAATTTTTAAAAAAATCCGTCTAGCATATGAAATGTTACCTAACTATTTAAAGCCAGGCGTTAAAGAGTATGGTAAAACAGGGGTAACGTTTGCTAATGGTTCAAGCATCGGTATCAGTACAACAACGTCAACAGCAGCAAGAGGTGATACTGCTAATATTTTGTGTATTGACGAAGCTGCGTTTATTGAGCCAAATTTCATGGAGGAATTTTGGAAATCTGTTATCCCGATTATTTCATCTGGTAAAACAACAAAGATTTTCATGGTTAGTACACCAAACGGTACCGGTAATAAATTTTACGAAATCTATTCAGGGGCTGAAAAAGGTGCTAACGAGTGGAAAGCTGAACGTATTGATTGGTGGGATGTTCCCGGTAGAGGAGAAAAATGGCGTAAAAAAATGGTCGGTGCTTTAGGCTCAGATGAGGCTTTCCAACAAGAATTTGGTAATACCTTTTTAGATCCGTATAACTCTGCTGTAGGAGCTTCTGTTATTGAAAGATTTAAAGAGCAAAAAAAGAACGCTATCTGGAATGCTGAAGACGGACATTACAAAGTATACGAAGCCCCTGACCCTAATAAGCTTTATGTAATAGGTGTTGACGTGGGCGAAGGTATCGGAAGAGCAGCAACAGTATCAGAAGTATTAGATATAACCGATCTAAAAGAGATAAAACAGGTTGCTGTTTTTGGTACAAATGTTATTGAGCCTTATCACTATTCTAATAAGCTTGTTGCTCTAGCAAGTCAATGGGGCAATCCTCCTCTATTAGTTGAAAGAAATAATTGCGGAGGTCAAATTATTGATAATTTATTTCATAAACATTTTTATGAAAAAATAGTTAGTTGCTCAAAATTAGCTAACACAGGTTCTTTTTCTAATACTAGACATTTAGGTATCTTAAGTCATAACAATCTTAGGTTTGCCGGCGTAGCTAATATGCGTTATTGGGTTAATTTCCTTCAAGTTGTTCACGTTAATGATATGGACACTATTAAAGAACTTGAAACTTTTATTAGATATCCAAACGGTACATATAGAAAAAAGAACGACAATTTTTATGATGATCGTGTTATGGCATTAGTTTGGGGATTATTTGCTTTAGAGCCAGATATTTGTCAGCAATATTTTCAAGTTGATGAAGTCGATGAGCAAAATAAGCCGTTAAAGCTCTCTAAAATGTATTACGATGATGTTGATCCTAAACAATACACACTCAGAGAATTGACCGTAACTAGTAATGTTACAAATATAGGAGGAGAAATAACAGAAAAATACGTACCTTTAATGACTGAAGCCGATTATAATAAAGCTCTAGATAGAGAAGATTACTATGATCTATTAAATAATGGTTGGAAGACTCTTCATAATTCATGACAACAACTATTAATCCAACTCAACAATCTATTCTTAATAGAGCAAGTAAAGATAAATTTTTACTAGTTTTAAATTTACCTACAATTTTAAAAAAACGAGCTCTTACCGATAACACTATTAAGTTAGATCCTTTAGAAATAAGTGTACATGGAACAATTGTCCCTGCTATAACGGTCCCACCTGTGGAAGTTCGTTTTGGTGGTCAATCACATCATGTATCAGGGTATAGTCGCCCAAGCTACCCTCCATTAGATGTTAGCTTTATTGTTGATAATCAATTTAAGAATTATCAATTACTTTGGAAGTGGTTAGCTATTCAAAATTCCCCTTTAGGTAGTTATTACTCAGGTACCGACCCGAAGTATCAAACTTACAAAGATTTAATTCAAACAGGTGTAATTGCCGAGTATAGTGTTAATTTATCTATTTTTGGTTTAGATGAATATAATAAAAAAATAATCGAATTTAAATATTATAATGCATTTGTAACTAGTTTAGGAGCTATAACATATAGCTATAGAGATTCTGATTTAATAGAATCTACCGCTCAATTTCAATTTACTCAGTTAGATATTAATATTTTAGACTAAAAAATTCGCCCAAAAAACATAAATAATAATATAACAATATGGCGCTAACATTAAAATCACCTGGTGTTCAAATAATTGAAACCGATATATCACAGAATGTAACCATTCCTGGAGGTACTACTGTCTTTATCCCTGGATTTGCTCGTCAGGGACCGACAGATGAAGTTCTTCAAATTACCTCAATTTCGGAATTTGAATCTGTCTACGGTACACCGACATCTCCCGCAGAGCGTTATTTTTACTATAATAGTCAAGCAGTTCTTAACTCTAACGGTAACCTTTTAACAACCCGCCTTCCATATGGTTCTGCCGGAGGAACAGGGTTTGCTAACAGTTATAGCGCTCTTTTATACCCTGTAGCTTCAGGTGCTAATACATTTACACTTAGTAATCCAACACATATTACACTTACTGAAAGTCAGTATGATGCCTTATTGCAGAATAATTTCACTTGGTCTTCTCTTTCATCTGCAGCAGTTACACCTTCTTTCACTGGAGTTGGCGGAACACTTAATGCAGGTCTTGTAGTAATCAATACAGCTCAGACATCTGTTGATGAAGCTAATCAAGGTTACTATGTTGCATTAACCGATAACACTAATTGGGGACCTACATCCACTTTTAATTCTGTACAAGTTTTAAATAGTCTTAGTGGTAATGATGATTTTGTTAGCGTAGCAAATTCCAACCTAACATTTAGTCTCACAAGTACCACAGCAGGAGAATCTTCAATATCTCAAGTAATTGAAACGATACCTACATGGAATTTTGGCGTACCTTACTATCAAGACTCACTTGTTCTTAGCTTGTTTAAGATTCGTAATTCAACATATCAGCCTAACTTACTCACCTTTACACTCACCGAGAGTTATGTCGGTTCATTAAATTCTCAAAAGAGAGGTGTAGGTACTATTGGCGGTACACCCAATACACAATTTCTTACTGATGTTGTTAATCAAGCCTCTAACAACCTTAATGTTTTAGTAAACCCGAATATTTCACATTTCACAAACTGGAGTAGTTTAACAGGTACAAATCCGGCTTACGCTGTAACAAATACAAATAAAGCCCTCAATACAGTAGGTGTTTGGGCTCCTACTTATAACTTCAGAGCATCTAACACGATCGGTGATCTTAGTGTCAAGGTTAACAGAGCTCTCTCCCTTATCAGTACACCTGAAGACAGGGTTATTGATGTAGTTGCCGATGCAGGGTTAACTACTATATTCGCTAATACAAAAGGAGCTAACATTGCTTATAATGATGGTGCATATGGTACTACCGACGCAAGCACAATATCATACTGGCAAACAATGTTTAATATCTTTAATACATTTGTACAAGATACACGTAAAGATTGCGTATTCATCGCTGATCCTTTAAGGCAGATATTTGTCAACGGACCTGATGCAAAAACATTATCTGTATCAACAAATACGTTTACAACAAATATCTACACTCCTTTACAGTCTTCTCTCAATAATATAGATACAAATTACTCTGCTATTTACGGTAACTGGGCAAAGACCTTCGATACATATACAAATACTTTTGTATGGGTACCGATTTCAGGTTATGTTGCCGGAATTTACGCAAATAATGATGCTGCAACCCAGCCTTGGATTGCACCAGCAGGTTTAAATCGCGGTATAATTCGTAATATTACAGATATAGCCTTCAATCCGAATCAGAAACAGAGAGATTATCTTTACACAATAGGTGTAAATCCAGTATGTCTCTTCTCCGGAGAGGGTTATGCTGTATACGGTCAAAAGACTTTACAGAATAAACCCTCTGCATTTGACAGAGTTAACGTTCGTCGCTTATTTATAACACTTGAAAGAGCTGTACAGGGTGCTGTTAAATACTTTGTTTTTGAACCTAATACAGACTTTACACGTACAAGGTTAGTAAATACAATTGCACCTGTATTTGAATTAGCTAAGAACACACAAGGATTATTCGACTACTTGATTGTTTGTGACGAAAGAAACAACACACCTTTAGTTGTCGATAATAACGAGCTTGTCGTCGATGTTTACATTAAACCGGTTCGTGCAGCAGAGTTTATCTTAGTTAACTTTATCGCAACAAGAACAGGTCAGAACTTTAACGAGTTAATCTAATAAATATTATATAACATTATGTCACAAAACATCTCAGACTTCTATACATCAGTACAACAGCAGGACTTTGCACGTACTTTTCAGTTCCGTGTAAATCAGCTCGCTAATACTAACTTTGGAGAAAGCTCTCTCGTTTATCTTGAGACCGCTTCCCTTCCAGGAAGAACAATCACCAATCAGGTTGTACCATTTATGGGTCTCGATTTCAACGTTCCAGGTACAGTTAAGTATCCTAATTCTAGTGCTTACACTGTTACCTTCCGTTGTGATGCTAATTACAATATTCGTACAGTTTTAGAGAACGCTACATTTAATACATTTGATGATTCTACCTCAACAGGTAATTACAATATTGCTAGAAATTCCTCTATTATTAGTTTAAGTCTTTTAAATAAGTCTGGTGGCTCTGTTAGAAAGTATACCTTATACGGTGCTTATGTTGTATCTGTTGACCCAATGCAGTACGACTTAACATCTGATGGAGCTATACAGAAAGTAAATGCCACACTTGCTTATCAGTACTGGAGAGTAACACAAGCCAATTCTGCTCTACCAAGGTTATTCTAATTTGATACTATAAATAATAGTATCAAAGTATGGCTGATATAAACTCAACACCAGCTAATTTACAAAGTTCGCAAGGATTTACACAAGATAATATTCTTGTACCCCCTAGTTTTGACATAACTACAGGTGTTAGTACTACCCCGCTTACGTTTGAAGGTCTATTGAGAGATAATGTAGCTCCGCCATCAGCCCCGTTTCCCTCATTTTCCGGTCCCATTAACCCTGACACTCTGTATTTACGTGTAGGAGCTCCTCCAGATCCAATACCGACAATTACAGTAAGAAAGAGTGGTACCCTTGTAGGTACTAGACCTACTAACATACCACAAACAGAAATTACTAATTCGATACCGTATTTTTTTGAATCTGTACTTTCAACACCTGCAGGGGCTCTACCTAAAGGGCCGTTATGGTTAGTAACATTTGATAACTCTTACGATTCTGATAGAAACGCATATATAGGTAAGAGCGGTATACCTAGTATAATAAACAGTGTAGCGGATTATGAACCACAGGCTCCAAAATGGAATGTTACAAAAGCTATAGGTACCATTTGCTCAGATAATTTTTTACAAACTAAAGGATGTATATTGGCACAGAATGTAACGGTACCTGGAGAAGGTATAGTTGCAACCGCTGCTGAGGGTATACAAAGTAATAGCTTTATAAGAAGTAAAGTAGGACAGGGTAGAAATGATTTTGAAGAATTAAGAATAGGCTTTTTAAATACAAATGTTAGTTTTGTTGATAATGTTATTAGGCCTTGGGTTATTATGACAGGTCATAAAGGTTTAATAGCTAGAAAAGGTAGAGATCAATATCGTACTAATATTTCTGTACATAGGTTAGGTATATCTAATTACGGTGAACCTCCATTTATATTACAAACGTTTACTTTTTACGGAGCATGCCCTATACAGGTAGATAGTGAAGAATATACATATACTGATAATGGTACCGCTGTAGTTAGAACAGCAACATTTACATATCAGTGGTATACTGTAGATTCAAGTAAAAATAAATTTGCAAACATCCTACCAGACGGTGCACCGGTTAGACGTGCATTACCGGTATAGTTTATTAATTAATATTGGTGAACGGGTTATATACTAAATTAAAATTATTAGACAAAGAAATAATTCACGGGGAATTAAATGTAAAAGATTATAAAGTAATTTTAAAGTGTTTATTAGGTGACACTCTAGATATACCTGCACTGTATTTAAATTTAAACAGTATCTTGTTAAAAATAACAAATCTTAAAGAAGATGAGTTATACAATCTTAATATAATAGAATACTTTTTATTACTATTGAGTATTAGATCTAATAGTATAGGGGGTATTATATTTGCTACATATAATGGTGAAAAGAAAATTAATTTACAGATACCACTTAATGAAATTATTGAAGAGTTAACTTTTTTTTTAGAAAACTATCAACCATTAGCAATTAATATAAAAAATGTCTCTACAACAATAACTATACCTAAAATTAAAGAGTTTATATCGAAAGAGGATTTATCATTTACAAATAATATAATTGTAAATAGTAACACTACAATAGATATAGAACAGTTACCTGTATGTGTTTACAAACAAATAAATGATAAAATAAACTTTTTAAAAAAAGACATAAACAATTTACATTTTTATAAACCGGTTGTAGAGGATTATATTATTAAATTTTCATCTAATTTAAATGAGTATGGTTCATTAATAAAAATACTTTTTAATGAAAACTTATTATCGGTTTATGATAATATTTTCTATCTTAGCAAGGTAAGTAATTTTTCAGCCGAATATTTAGAAAATTGTACATACGGGGAGTTTAAATTGTTTGTTAAAAAGACAGAAAATTTATATAAAAATACTACCTCTACACCTACTCAATCCTTACCTGTCGAAGACGAAATGGATCAAGTTGATATTGATTCATTATATGGAAGAGATTTGAATATAACTCCATCTGAATTTACACCTTAATATGTTTGATAAAGATTTTTCATATAACGTTTTTGTACCATCTTTAAAAGAATATGTAACATTTAAACCGCTACTTGTTAATCAATTTAAAGATTTAATAAACGAATCTTATAAGTTACCCTTTCTAAACATCGGTTTTAATTTGTCCTTAAACAAAATTATTAAAGATAATATTGTAACTGATACTGTCTTAACCGAATTTGATAAAGCTGTTATAGCTTTATACATTAGAAAAAATGATACGTTACTAGAAACAAATATACCCCCTAATATTAAAATACCTAGTATTAAAGCGCCAACACTAGAAAGAGAGAATAGCTATTTAAATTACGCTAAGAGTTTATTAGAAAATAACGCTACTACTGATGAGTTACTAGTTGCTGAAATAACGAAATATATAGATAGTAAAATAGAATTTAAAGATAGTATAAAACAAGTAGCAGCACTACCAATAGAAGAGTTAGCTAATATAGTAAAAAATATAGATATTATTAAAGCAGATATCTCAAAGTTATATGAGCAGATACCGTATAACATATCAATGTTTATAGAATAGTAATTTCTACCAATAAATACATATATGGTAGAAGCCCCGGAAAAAAGTATAGCTGATAAACTATTAGAGATATTAGGTAATGACTCAAGTACCGTAGCTCCTTATACGTCTGTTCAAGAACCTACATCCTCTGTTGTTGAACCTGTACCTACTACCCCGGTAAACAACATTGAACCGAGAAATATTGAAGATTCTACACCTATTACCGTCAATACCGAGATTGAAGATAATACTAAGGAAGAAGCTGAACATGTACCTAGCAACCCTATAGCTTCAGTAAAACCCCCTACTATAGAACCTGTAAATACTCCAATAATAAAAGAGGTACCAGTACCTGTTATTCAAGACAATAATATACCAATAGATACTATTATAGAAGAAATTACATCTAATTTACAAGATACGTTAAGTAAGCAACAAATCCCTGCCCCTGAATTACCTAAAGTTGATACAAATACTATTCAACCTACTGAAAATAAAAAAGTAACTACCGAACTATATACACCTACTGTAGATAATATAGTAGATAAAATATCAAACGAATTTCAATCTCCAGTAAAACTACTCCCTGTAGATAGTATAGTTAATAAAATTTCTAATGAAGTTCAAACTACAGCAAAAGACACTTCAGTAGATAGTATAATTGATAAAATATCTAACGTACCACAGATCCCTGTAAAGCTACCTACTGTAGATAGTATAATTGATAAAATATCTAACGAAACTCAAACTCCTCTAACAGCACCTAAAACTGATAACATAATTGATAAAATATCTAACGAAACTCAAACTCCTCTAACAGCACCTAAAACTGATAACATAATTGATAAAATATCAAATGAGTATCAATCTTCTAAAAAAGAAGAACTACCTACTTCAAAAATTGAACCAACAGTACCTAATACGGAAAATATAACACCAGCCTTTTTACAGCCCTCCCAGATTAACTCTACAGTAGAACCAAATAACGAATCTACTCTTAATAATGTACCTTTAGATAACCCTAAATTTGATATAATTGCTGATAATACAAATCAAACAAATAAACTGTTAGAAAATTTAACTAAGGCTATGTATATGTTTGCTGCTAGTAAAGGAGATAATACACCCGCTATGCCACCTATACCTGTCCAGGTACCGAGTAGTGCACCAACCAGTAGTCTTAATGCTGTACCTGAGTCTGTTAATGCTACCTATAGCGGTATGATACCAACTATACGTAGTAGATTTGTTTAAAACATATGCCATTTTTATACAACAGAACGAACATAACAACTATACCTGTAGGTTATACTCCTGGTAAGCTTGCTAGAGAGTTAAAGCCTGTAACACCCGGTGTACCCATAGATGTTATTAGGGATTTTCCTTGGACGTTAACACCTTTAAACGATAAAACTGTAGCTAATGTACCTGTTATATATTTAAACGAATATTATCAAATTGAATCTCAGCTTAATCAATCCTTACTACCGTACGGTAAGGATATACCTAAGTTAGAAAGTAACGCTACAGGTTTCCAAGGTTTAATAAATACTGTTGGCTCATTAGCAAATTTTATAAATGTAAATAATAATACACCTTATCTATATGAAGGTTTATTCGATCATTTACATCCAGGTTTTAAATACACATTTCCTAATTTTTCAAAAACATTTTATGATATCGGTAACACGTGGGAAAGAACAGATATATTAGATACGTTATTAGATTTATCTGAACAAATAGGTGGTTTAGGACAAAAAGGTTTAGCATCGACAGCACAAAGTGGAGCAAAAAAGCTTAAAGTTGCCGGAGATCTAATAGATATTATAAATAAGCTGCCCAGACAGTTAAAAAATCTCGAGCTGTTTAATTTAGCATCAAGTAACCCTACAGTCGGTTTAATGGACCCGCCAAGTATTTGGCAATCTACCGACAAGCGAACTATTACTTTTGAATTCCCTCTTTACAATATAAATGTTTTTAAAAATAATACCTCCAATGACACTATTATTAAAAATTGGGAACTATGCTACTTGTTAACATATCAAAATTTAGTAAATAAAAAGAATTTCTATACTGGTATACCACCTGTTTTTTATGAAGTTATAATACCTGGTGTTCATTATTGTAAAGCGAGTTATATGAGCAATATAAACATAAGCAACGTAGGTAATATTAGAAATTTAATATTAGATATTAACGGCAATACAGGGGTAAGTGTTAACGTGCCCGATGCTTATATGATATCTATTACTCTCACCGATCTACTCATGCCGAGTAAAAATTTACTTAACGCATCTTTAGATCTTACAGTTACTAGTAGTAATATAGCTACGACAAATAGTTTAATTAGTAGAAGCAGAGAATAAAAATATGATCACTTCAACATCTCTTTATAGAAAAATACCTCAAGCTGATCTTGCTAAGGAGGGCATAAGGACTCAATATGCAAATGACCTTGGTAAGTTAGCTGATGCTATAGTTCCAGGTTTAGGGACTGACGGCAATATTGATGTTGTTAGAGATTTTCCTTGGACGTTAACCCCAGTAGGAGGCCCAGCAAGAGCTGAAGCTCCGTATATTATTTTAAAAGAGTACTATCTACTTGATTCGTTAATAAATCAATCAATTGCTGCGTACGGCTTAAAAATTGAACCAGGAGCTAATTTAACAGATATTCCCGCTACCTTATTTGCAAATTTATATTCAGCTAGTTTACTCGGAGATCAATTGTACGAAGGACTTTATGATTTAAATGATTCAGGACCAAATAGAAATTTTACAGGGTTTAAATATACATTACCTTTCTTTAGTAGTGATTATCTAACAACAAACAATACATGGATAGCAAAGCCGATGTATGAAGAAATTATACAACTACAAAAATATTTAGCACAAGTAGGAGGAGGAGCATCAGGGTTAGGTGCCAGCATTATAAAAGGCGCGGTAACAGGAGCGACAGCCGCCGCCGTACCCGCCGCTGGAGCATTACTTGTACCCGGTGTAGGTATACCAGTAGGTGTTGGAGCTATTTTAGCAGGTGCCGGAATAGGTGCAGCAAAGGGCCTATTAAATTCAGCAGATTCAGCAAAAGTAGGAGCTAAGTTAGCTGAACAAGCTGTTGCATATAAAAGATTAGAACAGCAGCTTGAAATAGGATTGAATAGCGGTGTAGGTAAGTTAGGAGATCCAGCTTTAGATAAACCTCAGGTTTGGAGTACAACTCAACCTCGTACTCATAATGTTTCTTTTCCTCTATTCAATACTGTAGACTTTGCTTCTCTTGTTAAAAATTGGGAATTATGTCATCTACTATGCTATCAAAATTTATATAATAAAAGAAACTTATTTACAGGGTTACCTCCCGTATATTACGAAATTACTATTCCGGGTGTTCACTATTGTAAGGCTGGTTATATAAGCAAACTTAATATATCAAATATTGGAAATATGCATAGAATTGAATTACCTGTAGGTCCCGGAGGTACTTCCTTACTGGTAAATATACCAGATGCTTATCTTGTTAATTTAGCAATTAATGATTTCTTTATACCGAGTAAAAACTTTTTAGATGTATTAACATCTGATAAAAGTAGAGTTAGCTCTTCTGCTACTAATTTTAATAATGTTATTGATACAAATAAAAAAGAAGATGAAAGTCTTAAAAACACCGGAAGTTATTCACCCACAGGGCCTCTTGCTGGATACGGAACATCTTTTTCACCAGCATCTTTACAATAATGCAAAACAATTATAAATATCTATATGAATCAGAATAACGTAAAAGATCTACCTAATTTAACACAAGATAGATATGAAAATATCTTTAACGTGTATTCTGACGATAATAATCTTTATTACTATAATTTACTGCAGTCTGTCGTATTACCGACAAATTTACCTGAGTCGTTCTTTACTCAGTATGTAACCGTTCCTGGAGATACTTTACCGTTTATAGCTTATAAAAATTATGGTACTATTAATTTATGGTGGGTTATTTGCGTAGCTAATAATATTACAAATCCTATTGACCCTTTAGATTCAGGTATTGTTTTAAAAATGCCTAATACATCTGTTGTTAGAGAAATACTCAAACAAATAAATTCCTAATACCGTGGCATCTAATTCACCATTTTTATCACCTTCCCCTATTGTTACTGAAGTAGGTTCTTCTTTTAGACCTATTCAACAACCGTTAGTTTTTCAGGCTACCGGCCTAGGCCCTCAAGATGTAAAGATTGAATCAACAAATTTTATTAGTCAATATGCTCTTAATGGGCACATGCATGAACTCGAATTATGTATTATTAATGAATCCGGTATTTACGGAATATCCCCAACAAGTATTATATCTTTAAATATAGAAAATACGCTTTCTAATTGGGTAGTAACAGGGGACATAACTGTATTTTATAATGCTGAATTAGCTGAAGCTTTCAATAAAACAAATAACAAAAATTTTGTTTTTCGTAATGACGGTAATGATTATCTAAGATTAAGATTAGTACCATTAGATATACCTGTTAGAGGTAATACTATTGATGCTAAAAATAAAGCATTTTGGGAATTAAATTTTTTGTTTGCTATACATAATGTTGAAGATGTTACTCAACAAACAGGTGGTAATTCACAGTCACAAATTTTAAAGAAATATAAGAAGTTTTCTTTTTGGGATGTACGCTATCAAAAAATGTTAACTAGGAATATTGAATACTCAACAGCAACGAGTAGTTTTAATTCCACAGCAAATACAACATCTCCAGTACCTGATGACGATAGATCATTACCGACAGATATAGCTATATATGATATTATTAAAAAAGCTTTAGATAATGACCCGTTATTAACCAAAACAGGATATGAAAGAGATCCTGCTAATAATTGGGATAATGGGGCTACAAGATTATTTTATACCTCTCCAGCCGGTGATAGCGCCTTTGATAGCTTAATGTATGTATTTAGTAGACATACAAGTAGGGTAACTGACGGTACATCAGCAAACGATTTTGCTATCTTAAAAATTGAAAGAGGTACAAACGACTTAGGTTATTTTTCTCTTAGACCTTTATCTAAATATTTTGAAAATGCTGGTTCCGGTCCTGATGCACCTGGTAAATTTCAAATAGAGCATTTTTTCTTACAAGCAAATACTCAAAATAGTAATACAATAGGTTTACATCGAGCCCCTATTTCAAACAACTATCTTGATAGAGATTTAAAATTTAGAGATTACAGTAATATTTTAAAATACGAATTTGTTGATATATCCCCGCTTATGAATGCGTCTCAATTCGTAACAACACCTGTTTTTTCCTTTGATTTTAAAAATAGACAATATAATGCTGAATTTAAAAATACTTCTATTAAAAAAACAACACCGTCTAATTTAAATGGTGAACTAACCAACACGGTAGAAAATTTTATAGATGTAAAGTATATCAATCAACTCTTTAGAAGAGTTAATGATGCCAATAGTAAATTTTTAATAGAAACTAATAGTTACGAAAAACAAAATAATCTTAGTATTAATCCTGTATATTCTTTATATGGGGATAGAAATACACCTGAAATTCGTAACCCAGACGGATTCCATAAATTATTACGTACAGGTATATTTCAAAATACTGCTATAAACTTTACTGTCCCAGGACTTACAATGAGAGAACCAGGTAGATTTATAGCTATCGATCGACCTGAAGGTACATCGACAGGTGATATAGCTAGTGTAGATGATAAGCTTTGCGGCCAGTGGTTTGTTATTAATGTTGTACATACTATATCAAACGGCGCTTACTATAATAATATTACTGCCGTTAAGATACATAGACATCAATCTATAAATTTCTTTAACAATAGCACAAGTTTTTCAGACCTTACAAAACAGTTTAAACTATAATAATTACTAATATGCAAAAGTACTTTAGTAGTATCGATTTAGTCAATGGTTTATTTGTTGGAACAATATTTAACACCAATACTAATTCAGAAGTTTATAAAACAAAACCTTACGAAGAACAGTCTCAAGTCTTACAAGATATTAATATATATGTACAGACGGCTAACCCACCAACATCAGAACCTACACCCTTAATTAGTACCGTTCAGTATACCACTGTACCTACTCGCAAATGTTGCGGAGGTTAATACAACAGCTAAACCAATTAATCTCTTTATCAACAACAATACTATCCTTGTACATATATTCTGAAATTAGTACAAGTTGATCCCCGTTACAGTTTTCGTTGAATATTACTTCAAACATCTCCTTTAATAGGTGTAGATAATCCCCAGAGAATTCTTGTTCACGCTCAATAACAAACTTACGTAACTCTGTTAAGTCTGTCTTCGCTTTAATCTTCTGTATTACCTTATCAGCTAATCCTCTAATTTGATTATCCTTAATAACAAGAGTTCCTGTATAAGAGAACTTCTGAATATCGTTAATAATACGACGAAGATCAGGATAACCGTTTCTAACTAGTTCTACTAGTCTATTCTTCTCTTCATCAGGAACCGCGATGTTCTGTTGTTTAAGGACATAAACAACCCTATTTAAAACACCGTTTAAAGGAGGAGTTAGATTAAAGATCTGACACCTAGACTGAAGAGCGGGTATTACTTTAAAGAGATAATTACATGTAAAGATAAAACGAGTATTAGTAGAAAATTCTTCAATAACATTACGAAGAGCTTTTTGAGAGTCTAATGATAGAGCATCACACTCGTCAAAAAGAACCACCTTTAACTTACCATCTAAAGACTTCGTAGATGAGAAACCAATAACTTTACTTCTAATAGTATCAATACCGTTTTCATCAGAAGCGTTAATATAAAGATATTGACAATCAAGAATATTATTTACAATAATCTTAGCCAGAGATGTTTTACCTGTCCCGGGAGAACCTGCAAAAAGAAGATTAGGAATCTCTTCTTTCTCTTTTAAAGAAGTAAAGTAATCCCTCTCCTCTTTATTTAGAACAATATCATCTAGCGTCTTAGGACGAAATTTCTCTACTAATAGTTCTTGAAACATGAAGCTATTATACGCTTACTTACCAGAAGATCCAAAACCTTTTTCACCTCTTTCAGTTTCTGTAGCTTCTTCAGTAAACTTTGTATCAGCTACAATAAGAGGGTAGAGTACTAATTGAGCTACTCGATCACCTTTTCTTACTTGATAATCAACATCAGAGTTATTAAGAAGTCTAATACCCATATTTCCCCGATATTGATTATCGATAATACCTGGAAATGCTGAAATAGAATGCTTAAACTGTAGACCTGAACGACTTTCTATTCTTATCCATAAGCCAGGAGGTACAAAACCAAGCTTTAAACCTACAGGAGCTAATGCTGAGCCTCTAGCAGGTACTATAAGATCTTCTACAGCTGTTACATCGTAACCTGTATCTCCTGTTAGTACGTCCTTGTGATTACGTTCAGGAAGAATAGCATCAGGATGCGTCTTAACAAACGACACTGATTTAAACTCCGAGTATGTATAATTTGTATTACTCATTAATAAGCTGGCGTCCGGTATACTCACCTTGCTTTACTTCACCAATTGGCGTTTGACCAGGCCTTACGGCGTTAGCTTGAAGCCAGGCAATAAGCTGATCAGTCTTTTCTCTAGGAACAATAAAGGTTCCGTACATAGTATTTACAGTAATTTCCATATACAATATATTAGCTTATAGTTTAAGAATATCAACTACCTGCTTAAGTATTGTAATGTCCGATAATTTAGATACATTATTAAGTGAACTATCTTCTTTTGAACTTCCAGTGAGTGAGCCTAAGCAAGTAGCACCTGCGATGGAGGTTACCGATGACAACATTAACGAATATATTGTTAAAAGAACAACGCAGTTAATTGATACAAGTATTACAGCAGTAGATGATATTAAGGATTATATTATTCAAGGTCAAAATCCTGATGAAATAGCAGCTCTATCAGAGCTCATTAATGCAGCAACAAAAAGTATAGAAGCTCTTAATAGAATTAATCTTCTTAATAAGAAAGGTAAAATTGATAAAGAGCTTAAAGAAATGGATTTAAACAATAAAAAAGAAGTAGCTGGTATGTTACCTGGTAACAATGTTGTTAATAACAACCTAATAGTTGCATCAAGAGAAGATATCTTTAAACAGCTATTAAGTGCTACAGAAGCTGAGCCAAAGATAGAAGTTATTGATTCTGTTGTTATAGAAGAAAAAGAGGATAAATAATTTATATGGCGATATCTATTAATGGTAACAATGCAGCTCCCTGGTACCTTGAACCTAACGACTGCTTAGGCGATTCTTTAGGTTATATTAATCAAAATGCAGCATATACTACTACACTAGCAGCTTCTGCTAGTCTCAACACATTAACTACTAATGTTAATAATAACTCAACAGTAGGCCAAACAATTGTTTTTGCTGATGTAAAACCAGCAAATACTAACGGAGGTTCTTCAACAGCTGGCGCCTGGAACGTTAGAACTCTAAATACAATTTTAATAAATAGTCATAGCATAGCTGCTACGTTAGCAACCAACGTATTCACTTTACCAGCAGGGACATGGTTAATTGAAGCGAAAGTTCCAGGGTATCAAACCGATCGTCAACAGGCTCGTATATATCAAACAACAAGTCCAAATACTATATTTTACGGTACAAGTGAACTTCAAGGAAATACAACAGGCGCATCCACAAGTACACTTGTTATAGGTTGCTACGTTATAGCTCCAAGTACAACTAGTTCTTTTAGAATTGAACATAGAGTACAAACTGGCCAATCTAATAACGGGTTAGGTGTTGCTAGTAACTTTGGAAGTAGTGAATTATACACTACTGTTAAATGCACAAGAGTTAAGTACTAAGCTTCACAACTCTTACATTCGTTAAGAGAGCGTGCTAGCATCTGACTAGGGTTAGCTGAACGCTGATAGTAAAGAGCCTTAATACCCTGTTCCCAGGCAAAGATTGTTAAGTCGCTAGCTTCCTTTGGCTTTGTATTAGGTGGTATCATTACGTTTAATGATTGACCTTGATCAATAAACTTCTGACGCTGAGCAGCCTGAATAATAATTTCCTTCTGGCTAATTTCACCAAACGTTTTAAACACATCTTTTTCATTTTGTGTTAGAAAATCAAGATGCTGAACAGAGCCGCCCTTTAACAGAACACTCTTCCAGGTCTCATCATCATGCTTACCCTTATCTTTAAATAATTGTTTAAGGTAAGGATTACGATAAGTGAACTTACCCTTAGCTAAATCCTTAACATAATAATTAGAATTCTGAGGCTCAATAGAAGGGCTAACTTGACCTAGAATAAACGAACTTGATGTGGTAGGAGCAACGGCAAGAGTGGTTGTATTACGACGACCATAACCCTTGAGTAAAGGAGGTTCACCGAGCAGGTCAGCAAGAGTACTAGAAGCCTTATCAGCATGATCTCGAATAAACTTCCAAACCTGGGCATTAAGAGTCTTTGCTTCCATTGATTCAAAAGCAATCATTTTAGATTGAAGAAGAGAATGCCATCCAAGAACACCCACTCCTAAAGCTCGCTGATTAATAGCAAACTTCCTAGGCGCATCCATAAACTTCATTCCTTCTGTTTTATCGATAAACTCCGACATTACTGCATCCAAAAAGAAAACAAGATGTTCAACAGCGTCAGTATTCTTCCATTCTTCCCACCTCTCTAAATTCATAGAAGAAAGATCACATACAAACGATTCATCAGGGCCGTTGGAAAGCATAATCTCAGAACAAAGATTAGAATGATTAATTTTAAGTCCTTTATCTTTATACACTTGAGGGGCTTGATTATTAGCGTTATCACTAAAGAAAATATAAGGGTAACCAGATTCAAAACGCTTTTTAATAACTAATCCCCAGACCTTTCTCTTATCCTTGTCTCCGTCTAACATGGCCCGCATCCAGCTGTCTGATACACATACCCCGATAGAAAGATCCTGAATAGAATCCCCTTCAGAACGAATCTTAAGGAACTCTTCAATATCAGCGTGATCAATAGGAAGGTAAGCAGCAAATGAACCGCGACGGACATTCCCTTGTGAGATATAATTTGTAAGAGAATCAAAAACAGATAGCTGATGATGCACTCCTGTAGCCTCCCCTCCAGAAGAAATAGGCGTTCCACGAGGACGGATGGCACCAAAGTATCCAGATGTACCGCCTCCTACCTTAGACATAACACCTACTTCAGCCACCTTATAAAGAATATCATCCATGTTGTCAGGTACATAAGAACCAAAACAACTAATTGGTAGACCACGCTTACGACCAAAGTTAGACCAGATAGGGGAGCTTAAAGAGTAATAACCCTTATGTACATACTCTTCAAACTTAGATGCAAAACCTTTAAGTTTAAGAAGCTTTTCAGCAGCTTTAGCAATGTCGGTTATTCTTTGTTCGGCGGTTTCTCCTTCTAGAAGGTAACCACGTTCAAGGAACTTCCTCGAATCTTTATTAAGCCAATAGATGTTTTCAGTCATATAAAATTAAAATAAATCGTCTTCAGAGAATGATTGATTCTTCTTTGCGTACTCGACTGGACGAGCATGAAAAAAATCGGTCATATTATTACCGTGTAATTCCTCTGTAAACCAGATTGTAGATTTTAATAAATCTTTATCAACGTCAAAAGCTTTTTTAAACCCGATACCTACTAAAGATTCATTAATCCTATCTTTGATAAACTCTTTAAGGATAGGAGCGGATAACCCTTCCTCTTTAATTCCGTTTACCATCCAATCAACAATTTTAGCTTCAGATTCAAAGGCTTGTTGAGCTTCATTAAGAATACGCTCTTCAAGTTCAGCATCAACCAGTTCAGGGTATTCCTCCCTTATTGTGTTAATGATCTTTGTACCGACAATACCGTGAATGTTTTCTTCATTACGTGTATACTTTACCTGTTGGTCGGTGTCTTTAAGAACATTCTTAAAACGTGCAAACCAATTGATAACGTAGAACTGACTAAACAAAGAAACATTTTCTACGAATAAAGTAAAAAGAATGATAGCATAGAGATACTGCTTCTTACTATCTTTATAAAATTTATGAGTATACTTTCTAAGATACTTTACTCTACCTTCAATCCATTCAAGTTTTAAGTTCTCTTCAAAAACATTCTCAAGACCAAGTACGGTAATCAAACGCTCGTAAGCATTGTTATGAATAACTTCCACGTTAGCCATAACATATCCGAGATCTTGAAAGCAAGGCTGGGGAAGATTTTCTCCTAGCTTAGCCCAGAATGTTTTAACAGCAATTTCAATTTGACCGATAGCGGATAAACAACGAATAATAATCTCTCTTTCCTGCTCTGTTAAATTGACCTTAAACTGTTGAACATCAGACTTAAAGGAAAACTCTTTATCTGTCCAGAAGCCATTGTGCATTGCTTCAATGAACTCATCGGTCCATTTATAATTGTTTGGTTTACGGGAGATCTGTTCGTCGAAAATCATATTTTTTGTTTATTTAATTGGTTGCGGTACATAGTTCGAGTGTGATGAGTATAATAGTTTTTTAACGCTTATCTACTATTTTACGCGTTTGTTTTTAGGAAGATCTTTCCATTCAGATCCTCCCCCGGGGGTATTTTTCCACTTACTCCCACCGCTGATCTTAACATTAACATTACCTAGATTAACATCAGCTTTAAATTTATTGTTTTGCTTTGTTTTAATTTTTTCAGGCTTGTCAGATACCTTATTGTCATACTTAACACTATTAGGTACAGGGCCACGATCAAACCCGTCATCTTGTATCTCAAGAGCTTCGATAGGAACAGTCATTGGATTACGATAAAGACCCGGTGCATATTCAATAATAACATCAACGTAGATGTTATCGGGTGACTCAGTACCACCCCTGTAGTTTTGAGTTGTTGTAGGATAAATGCTCTTAATAGCTGAAACTCTTATATTTAAATCGAACTTTGGATCCATACAAGCACGAACCATTTCAATGAAATTACTAGCCTTATGCTTAAAGAAATCGAGTTTTAAGCAATCCTCACGGTAGCGTACACGATCTCCGATCATAAACCCACCTTGCTGATAGCGTTCCATTAAATTTTCAAGTACTATATTAAACTGTGTATCCATATTCGTGATATTATTTAAGCAACTCCTCCCCTAAATAATAGTATAAATGGCTGTTAAAATTAACATACTAGAAAATGTATCTAAGCAGTATACCGAGAATCAGTATATTTATAAAGATCTAACCTTAGATATAGCTAAATCAAATATATTTAAACCAGGATTTAACACCCCGCTACCAGGTGCTGATGTACAAGTAAGTCTTGATAGTAGAGCAATAGCAAACTCATTGACAAATTTGTTTAATACTATCCCTGGTCAACGTTTTTTATTCCCTGATTACGGTTTAAGTCTTAATCAATACCTTTTTTTACCTATTACAAAAAATATAGGTCAAGCAATCGGTGAAAAAATGTTAAGTACTATAAGCACATACGAACCTAGAGTTAGTGTACAGAATATTAATGTTGTAGCGGATCCTGATAACTATCAGTACCTTATTACACTTTCTTTGCTTATTCCTTCCCTAAATAAGCTGACTAACTTTAATAGTGTATTAAATACTAAAGCACAGTCTTTTATAATATTATCTCAAAATTAATTTATGGTCAATAACAATCTACAAATAAACAATTTTAATATACCTAAAGGAGGATATGTAGCTTTTGATGCTGTATCACTCAGACAGCTTATAATTAACAGGCTTAATGAGCAAGGTGTTTTCACTGATCAAAACTTTGTAGGTTCTAACCTTGCAGCAATAATAGATATTATTGCTTATAGCTATAATACTTTAATTTACTATTTGAACAAGACATCTACTGAATCTATGTTTTCTGAAGCTCAACTTTATGAGAACATAAACAGAATTGTAAAACTTATTGATTATTCCCCTGTAGGTAATCAAACATCTACATTATCTTTTAATTGCTCAGCACAAAATCTTGCTAAAAATCTTTACACAATACCTCTTTATTCGTACGTAGTATCAAATAATATCTTTTTTTCGTTTAATGAAAATATTACATTTGCAAAAACTGTTGACACAGCTGTTGAGAGTTTAGATACTATATCAAATAATACATTACTGTATCAAGGTAAATATACTGAATATCCTGTTTATACTGCTGCAGGTAACAACAACGAGGTAGTTGTTGTTAATCCAGGTAACGATGTTATCGATCACTTCAACATAGATGTTTATGTTAAGCCTGTATTAACAGGTACTTGGCAAGTATACGAACAAACAGCTAATCTATTTTTAGAAAGCGGTACATCGAAAAAATATCAAATACGTTTAAATGATAAATATTATTACGAAATAACATTCGGTGACGATGTTAACGGTGTTAAGCTACAGCCCGGAGATCAAGTAGCTGTTTATTATCTTGCTTCTTCAGGCGCAAGTGGAGAGGTAGGACCTGCAACTCTTGATAATAACTCTCTATTAGTTGCTTATAATACATTACAATACAATCAGATTGTATCTGATGTATACAGTAATCAGTTTAATTATCTAACTAATAATTTAATGGGTAATTTAAGCTTTGTAAATACAAACAACTCTACACCATTTAATACCGCTGAAACAGCAGATAATATCCGCAACAACGCCCCTTCTAACTATAGAAGTCAGAACAGGCTTGTAACAGCTCAAGATTATGTAACATTTATTAAAACAAATTTTGCAAACCTTATAACAGATGTCAAGTGTGTTAATAATGCAGATTACATCTCCGGGTATATGCAATATTTTTATAACATAGGTATAACAGATCCACAGATAACAGACAGAGCTTTATTCAATCAAATAAATTATTCTGATTCTTGTAATTTCAATAATGTATACCTTATAGTTGCACCTAAATCAAATGCTTTTGTGCCAAATTATATTTTACCTGCTCAAAAACAATTAATTAGATCTTCAATTGAAAATAGTAAACTGTTAACAACAGAAACTGTTTTTGTCGACCCTGTATATAAAGCTGTAAGTATTGGTATTACATCTTCGTTTAATACATTTAATCCATCAACAGATAAGAATCTGTGCACTCTTAACATACAGAAAACAACCTCAACATTAAGAAGTGATCAATCTATTATTAACGATGTAATAAACGTTTTTACAACTTATTTTGATACTAATAATATTACATTAGGTCAAATTTTAAATACACGTTCACTAACTCAGCAAATATACGATATAGACGGTGTACAGACATTCTATACGAGTAGAACTGATGACCCTACAATTATAACAGAGGGGTTATCGTTATTTGTATGGAACCCTATTTACCCGACGCTTGATAAAAAAGTAACAACAAACAATGTGTCGTTTAACTACTTTGAATTTTTATATTTTGATAGTATAAAAAATCTTAGTAGTCAAATTAATATTATTAAGCCATAAACATGATACAGGCTAACTTTACAGTTTCACCATCATCAGGGTATGTACTAGCAACACAGTATACGGTTACTAATTTAACAACATCTGACAGTACTATACAGCAATATAATTGGGATTCAGGAGCAGGTACAACTCTGTACAACGTTACTAACCCGATATTCACATATAATTACCCGGGTACCTATAATATATCTTTAACTGCTAGAGATTATAACGGCAATACAAGCACATACTCTCAATCAATAGTTACGGATTTATATTATAGAGATTATATTACATTTTCTCAAATACCAAATAGTTACGCAAATCCAGGTTTACCTACTGATGAACCTTTCGAAATTTCTGTAATTAGTTCAAATCCGAATTCGCCTCTAGTAGTTGATTTATACGCCGCTAATTCTCTTTCTACACCTTTTGAATTCGTACCTAGCAAATGGAATTTTTTAACACCTACCTGGTATTTTACAGATATAAATTCTAATAAAATAAAATCATTAGTAGTACCCTCAACCCCTGTTTATGTTAACGGTGTTGTGGTAGCAGTTTCAGGCACTGCTAAATTCTACTATGTTGATTCAATGAGTACAGGAAACCCAGTTGATAACTGCCCTTTACTTATAACTGCAACTTTACAGACATCAGGTTTTAGTAACCCGACTGATTCAAATATATATGATTATCCTTCATATGCTAATAACGCATCAACTAAAGTAGGTATTACTTGGCAAGTAAATGATTTAATTCCTACATTATTAAAAGTAACTAACAACTATATTGACAATATTAACCCTAATCAATATAACGGAATTAGAATACCAACCTTAATAACCTATCATGGCAATAGAGCGAACGTGTTATCAGGCAGCAGCAATATAACTAGTGAGGTTTTATTTTCTTACCCAGCATCAAATAATATAGGTAATATATCCCCAATACAATTAACACTAAGTGGTGTACCTACAACTAACTTTAGTCTTGAGCAAACACCACTTTACGTGCAAAGCACTGATAAAAACGGCTCTGTTATCGGCGGATACGTGTTTACAACTTTAACTCCCTTAACAGCGATAAACAGTACAACAATAGTAGCTAATACTACTGCTTATTCCGAAAATGTTAATGGCTCCAGTAGAATTTTTCCTTACCCTCGAGGTTATGTACCTAATCCGTCTATATGGGTTTCTAACCCTGAACAGAACGTTTTAAATAAAATAACTGTTACACCATATTCTAATAATTGTAATACTATTACCAATTTTAAAAATTCAAACGCTTTGCTAGATGGATATATTAAACAAGCTTCTGTACCTCCTATAACAAGTACATCAACCTTTAACTATAATATGTCAGGCTTTTCTGGTGTCTATGGTATAGCTGTTGATCCAAGAGATTATAGTGTTGTTGTTACCGATGCTGAAGCCGATTATCTTTATAGATTTACTAACGCAGGTGTACTAACTGCATCGTATAGTTTTTATAATGTAGATCGTTATAATCCGTACCAGACAACATTTATAGGTCAAGATTTCTCTATTACAACACCTTATTTGAGTGGTGCGTCATATTATCTATATAATATTCTTACACCATCAACTAACCCAAACAACTATATTGTAACATTAAACGGTGTTGTTCAGATACCTGGTACATATACAATTACAGAAGATAATAATTTTAATTTTACTGTTTCAGATCCTACACCTAGTATACCGTCCACTCTTAATGTAACTGAAATATATAATACGTCGTTACCCTCTAACTATATTTCATCAATACAATATTGGTTAAGTTCAAGTCCAACCCCTGCCACAACTTTCCCTCTTACAGGTTCTCCTACTTTATCTGCTGATACAAATTATTACGTTACGTCTATTGACGGCATAATTCAATCCCCTACATCATACACGATTGATATTACAGGTAGTAATGTTGTATTTTCACAGCCTGTACCGTCCAATTCACCGGTACAAGTTACGTTTATACCTACATTATTATCGCCCCAAACACTAAGTTATAATTTTCCTTATAGCACTAACAAATTATCTATTTCAGGATTTACACCATTTATTACTGATACCTACACAACATTTTTTATAAATGTAGGAGGTGTATTTGAAGGTAGTTTATCCTACACAGTAGATATACCCAATAGTCAAATAATACTTGATTCGTATTTACCACCTAACACAGATATATTTGTTACATATACACCTACTTTATCAACAGTTAATCTGCCAAAAGCCTATACACCTTCTAGCGTATCACTAGACAGTAATTACAATATTTGGGTTTCACTTTTTAACAATATATACGTTTTAAAATTTGATCCTAATTTTAATTTACTATTTAAAACATCACCAGCTTCTCTATTAGGTATTACTGATGCATCAGTTTACACCGGGTACACGAATGTATCTACAGATTTTTACAGAGAAGATTTTTTACTTAAACCCCCTGTTGTGGAAACAGACAGACAAAATAACTGCTGGGCAACATATGCATATTCTTTATGTTCGTTACTTGTTAAGTATAACGGTGCTAACGGCACACCTTTAACAGCTATCGCTCTACCTATAAATAGTGTGCCTGGAGCTCTAACAATAGATATTAATAATAACGTATGGGTAGCAAATAGCTATAACACCACTTCTACCACAGGAAATATACAGCTTTATAACGGCACTACTTATACCTTAATGAGTTCTATTACTGGTATACCGAGACCCGGAGAATTATCTCTTAATAGAGACGGTAATCTTTGGTTTACCCATAGTACAAGAGGTATAGGTTATATTAATGTAACAACAGGTAGTGTTAATTTGTGGTATAACGATTTAAACAATACTGACCTAGCACTTACAACATACCCTCCAATATCTACTACACTATACTATACAAATTCCTCTGTTTTAGTTAGCCCTAATTCTGCTACTTTAGTGTATCAAGGTGTTAGTGCAATTGTAGGTTCTCCAAGCAATATAGTTAGCTATACCGGAGAAACGATTGTACCTTCAATATCTACTACATTTTACTATACAGATTCTTCCGTTTTAACTAGCCCTAATTCAGCTACCTTAGTTTATCAGGGTATTAGTGCAATTGTAGGGTCACCTAGTAATGTAATTAGTTATACAGGAACAACTGATTATAACGTGATTTCAGGGGATAATGCAGTATGGAATATAACGTATAATGTAGAAATTACAGGTAATAATACAGTATGGAGTGTAATGTATAACGACTACAGTGTACTTTATGATGTTTATACTAATGACGAAGATTTTAGTAGTATAGCAGTCGATGTTTATGACAGAGTGTGGTATTTAGATTCTAACACTAATAGTGTTAATATAATCCTTTCCGCTACACCTCTTGAAATTAATGCTACAGATAATATAAGAGCAATATCTATTATACCAAACAATTTTACAGGTTATTATGTTGACCCGAATAACAATTCTACGCTTACTACAATAACAACATCTGAACAAAGATCTGCTCAAGCTGTTGGAGATTGGACAGGTAATAGATGGTACCAAAAATATATTAATATTAATACACTATCTTCAGTTGCTATCTCAGGAACATCAACTCCCTTCACAGTAGCTAATTTCGATAACCCTAATCAAATAAGACGTGTTAACGAGTCGTTTAATACTGCAGCTTATTATAAAGCTTTAGCTCTTCCTGAGAATCTTAATTCAAATACATTTTTATTTGATCAGTTTTTTGCAGCAGCAGTAGGTACAGGTACCTTAAGTGCTAGTGAAGATTTAGGTCAAGTTGTGTATGAAAGAACAGCTAATTTTACTCAAAACCACTCTGATGTTGATACATGTTTAACAGACCGGTTATTAAATTTAGCAGAAACTGTTGATATATCTCCTTTTATTTACGCAACATACTATCCTTCTGATATAAAAAATATGTTAGATATAGCTTCTACACCGAAAGATAAACTTTGGGGAGTAGAAGATCAAATACCCTTAATGCCTGAAAGTGTAGGGCCGCAGTACGATACCTATAGTGATTATGTAACAGCAGGTACTAAAATAGTTCTACAAAGTAAGTTTGATTCAACTATTTCTATTGCTCAGGTTCCTCCTTTAAACAGTTTAACAGCATACCCTCTAACACAATATCTCGGATACGGTTTTATACAACCTGTATATCAAAATTATAATATTTTTCAATTTGTACCTGTTTACAGCAACAGTTATATAAACAACATTATAGATTGGAATGCTGATCAAACTACTTTAGTACCAACAAATTCTTCTTTTAATGCTTGGTACGGTGATAACGGTATTGTAGAAAATACCTTTAGATACTTGTTAACTAAGAATCTTTTTCTTAAATAATTTATAGTGAACAAGGGTAACCAACAATCTTTAGAGAGGTACAGTAAACCGATTGCATTAACCGGTCTTAGTGATATTAATGCTCCTTACTCTTTTAAGGATTGGTATAATGCTCATAAATCTATAACAGCAGGTCAGGAATATAACTTGTATAATAACTATCTTGTCGATTGGTTTAAGAATAAAAGTGTTCTACCCAACAGCACTACATTAATTGTACAGCTAAATTATTTAGCGTTATTAAAGCAATTACAATTATTTTTTTCAAAAGAAGAAGCTGAAAATTGGTATAACAATGTTGATGTAACTGATGAAAAAGAGTTGCTTCTTGCAATACCGTATTTTGCTAAAAAACTTAAAGAAATATCTCTTTATTATCTTCAATTAAGAAAAACAATAAAAGATACTAGATTAAACTATAAACAGATAGGTACAAATTTTGGTATAACCCAACAGATACAAAATTATATACTTAACAATTATACTCAAAAATCAAATTCCTTAATAAGTTTACCTTCATCTCTTTGGAATAATGTACCCGCATTAAGCTCGATAAATGACACTATTAATATACAGATAGAAGAGCTGTATGATACACATAATTATTTTGATCAAACCTCCACAGTACCTGTATCAACTTATTACGATTTAAATAATACTGATTTACAAAAATTTCTTACTACAAAAAATCTAGCATTAACATCTACTAGCTGGATTTACAATTTAGGGGTATATTCTTTATCTGCTGACCCGTTAACACAAATAGCTATTTTATCTGCTGATCCTGCTTTTCGTGAAATATTACAAAATAATATTTTAACTCTAAATAATCAACTTGCTGAAACATATATCGGTCAAAATAAGTATACATCATCTCAATCAGCTGACGCTAAATTAGCTCAAGATTTTTACTCTATAGAATTACAACAAGGTAATAATACATTTTACTGGCCTGATGCTATATACCCTGATAAGGCCCTGACTTACCCTCACTACAAACCTATACCTCTTACCGATGTAGGGCTTGAAGGAATTGCAACAGGGGGCCCGAGTATTGAGTTAGCCGATACAATATTTGTTAAAACAGCGCCTGCGTCAAAAGGTGATCCTGATAACGTTCAAGGAGCGTGGCTGTATAATCAAATATACAACTATACAAATCCTACCATGGAGGCTGTTTTACCTAGTTATAATAAAACAACCTTTATTTACCCTTACCCCGGTTACGGGTTATCCGCTGAAGGTCTAAGCTGGACAGGTCCAGATGTTGTAACAACCTCGCAATTTAATTATCTCGATAACGACACCAAAAATAATATATTAGATGCGTATTGGTCCGCAAATATAACTCTCACAGCTACAACAAATAATTTAAATATTAATGATACTACTCTTGTTGATAATAAAGCATACTCGAGCACTATTCTTAATAATGCTGATCAAATAAAAATACGACAAGTACCTCCACTTTATAGTAACCAGCAACCTTATACAGACACTAGTGAAGGAGCTTGGCTTTATCAGTTTAAACAAACCGATATCTCTATAGCACAAAGTAACGATAATGTTATTATTTGGCCGTTTGAAAAAATAAATCCAGCTGTCGAACTACCCACTTACTACCCGAGTAATTTTACTAACACTTGTTCTTCTATTTTAGTTCAATCTTTAAATACTCCTTTTGCAATAGCTAGTGACGCACTATCAAGTGCTGATGTTATTTACAAAATTAACAATTACAATGATACCAAAGATTTAGCTACAGAGTGTTGTTGGTTATCTTGTACAAATGTTAGTATAAATTTAACTAACAATGTTAATATTAGTGCTAATACAATTAATCAGTCTACCTTTCAAGCTGTATTAAGCTCTGGAGGATATACACGATTCTTCTGGACAGGTCCAGATACAGATATTAATAGTGTATTTCCTAATATTAACCATCAACCTGATTGTAAATATGTAACAACCCCTAATACAACTTACCTTAATAGTGATTTATGTACTTGTGGACAGGTACTCTTTACACCCTTCGGTCACCCAGGAACAAAATATACTGATTATAGCTCTTTAGCCGATTTTATTATTGAGGATACCTTTTCCCCAGCTAGTATTGATATCAACACAACAACCAATACTGATATGTATTGGTATAATACTTCTAAAGAAATAGGTTGGGGTACAGGTAAATGGACTAATTCCTTAGGAAATATAGGAACCACATTAAAGCAAAATACACCTTACATATACTATCGTACTAATGTTAAATACCAAAATAATCAGACAGCATCATTGCCTGAGTTAGTTGTACGATACAATTTACCTGCTTTATCTAGTGTACCTGACCCTGTATGGATACAGGCCACTAAAGATCAAAATAATAATTGGATTAGTAACGGACAAGTGTCGCAAATGATAATAGCCCCCGGAGATATATTATTATACACTCGAGCAAATTCTACACAATTTAACTTAAACGCTACTTATACAACACCTCAAGATATATCTTTAAACAAAGGCTCTATTTGGTCAAATTATGACTATATGTCTGTTGGAGTTAACTCCGTCGGAGCCTCTAAGTCAATTACTCTTAATTACCCTACCGTAACCCCAGGCTACACAACTACAGACCCGCAATACCCAACAACAAATTATAGTCAAATTTCAGCAATACTTAGGTGGACGTTATCCGATGGAACCTTAACGCAGACATTTAGCGGGATACCATCGCTAAACTTTACGCCTGATCCAAATTTAACTACCACTACATTCTATTCTGTAAGCGTAACTTACAGAACAACAAGAGCAGCAGGAGGTTCTATTGTAACGTTTTCTAATATACCGTCAATAACAGCTTTACCTGCAACATTACAAACACCTTCCGTTACTAGTTATAATGTTCCAGCTCCAGGATTTGTTTTAAATACGCCGCTTTACGGTTGGAATTATAGTACTGCAGCCCTTAGTAACAAAAACGATAATGTCAATTCAAATATTGGTGCTAGACCATATTGGGGTAAAATATATAATTTAAAAGATGAAAATACAGAATATAAAGGTATTGAATCCTGGGGAACACCTTTACGCTTACTTGACAAATATAATATTATTACCCAGCCTGAAATTTCCCCTATACAGTTAAAATCAGGAATTTACGTCGAGTATCTTAATAAAAGTAGTTTAGACTTCACATGGAAACAACCTATAAGTCTTGCCACATATGTAAATAGTAACACCTGGTGCACATTAAACGTTGACACAACATCTGTTTCCAATTTAAGCGCTCAACTTAATAATATTAATACACAGTTTGTGGTAACCCCTACTACCACACCTTCAAATATTGTATTACAAAATTTTGTCAATAATCAACCGTCACAAATATTTTATAATGCTATTAACAGTTTTACATGGAATATAACAGCTACACCGGTTAACTCGTCAACAGTATATAATAGTGTAACTGCAAACCCTGCTATAAAAGCTTTAGCTCCTTGGGCTAATATATCTAATCAACTCTATCCCACTGTAGCAACTCTTCAAGCTTTCGACGGTTTATATAGTTCAAGCGACAGTGGAGGTTATTTTATACCGAGTAATTTAGGTGTATCTGTATATACAAATCGGGATTATACAACATCTCTTGTTTTATCTTCAACAGCGCTTACTAATTACTTCGAAGATGTTAACAAGACAGTAGGTATAAGAGGTTTTAGTAAAACAGATGAAGATACACCTTATACAATAGCTATTGAAAATAATACCTGGTTAAAAGAAACAACACTTTCAAGCCCTATAGCAGGTAATATTAAAAAAGATGTATTCAAAAAACATCAAAAATTCTTACCGTATCAGTCCACGTATGAAACTACCCCTAGCAATAGCTTAGGAATCATATTGCCAAATTCGAGACAAACTCCATGGGGAGGGTATCAAGATCAAGAATGGACTGATACAGCTAATAAACCAGATTCTTTTACAGGTACATATAATGTAAGTGCGTGGACAGGAGCTCAAGTTCTTAAACAAAATAGTTTACAACTGGACAATTGGGTAACCGATATTTTCGGGAATCAGTACGGTCTTTATAAAGATATTAAAAATGTATCTCCTATAAATCGTAAAAAAGTACCAGGAGATCTTTGGACCCGAAATAATTCTCAGTATGTTGCCCCTGCTACTACATCATTATCGTCAGTGATTAATATATATACAGGTACTAATATTGTTAATGATTTAACTAGCGGTAACATTTTCAAAATAGATACATTCTTCGATATTCTTTATGTAGAGACATCTGGATGCACCATTTTTAACAAATTAAATTATGATTATAATACAGGAACAATTTCCAGTACACCAGATTTTGCGACAGGATTATCTTTAGCTATACCCGTTACCGGTAGTTTAGTTAGAGAGTTTAATAAAGTTAATTTAACAAACTATACGTATGCAATAATGGGCGATACATGGTTTTTTCCAAATAAAAATTTAGTTACCCTTTCTGTTTGCGGGCTCTCAGGCAACGTTTTAACTCCTGAGTTATATCAATATAATATTAAAACATACAATATTAGTAAAATATTCCCTCTTACCCAGACAGATATTAACACTATTAATAGCTTAAGCAGTCTTAACCTTTCATCTATTAACGCACCGACACTTTCATACAACGATTTAACATCTCAATATCTATTAACAGTATTTGGTAAAGATATTAATAATAATGATAACTTAATTGAAACTACTATAGACGATCTTAATATACCTGTTATAGATGTCATAACAGTGTATACTGCCGACGATGTATCAACAATAGTTGATCCGCCTGCTATTACACAATCACTTACAGTTACGTTAAGTACGAATACTTTTTTCGATTATACGTTTGTACCAAATATACCCAATGATAAATTTGAAGCTTACTCAACCCCTAGCTGGATAAATTTTGTAAAAGAGTCTAGAGCATTTAATGCATTTAACGGAAATTTTTATGGCACTACACCATCATTAACAGGTACTTACTATTCTCCATTTTATGTTGCTAACAATATAGGGTCTACCTATTACACACTTACAATAAACGTAACAAGCAGTTAATTATAATACAATGGCCTTTAGTACTTCATTTCAAATTTCAAACTATCAAACTGTAGATTCTGATTTTATATGGGATCAAGATATACCATTAAGCTTACTACCTGTTACCACTACTGCGACAGCTATAACAGGCTATGCACCAAATTTACAAGTAACATTTCAAAATAATTCTATATCCGATTTAAGCCCAACAAATACCGGGGATCCATTAGTTGCGTATAATTGGAATTTTGATGATTATTACAATATATCAACTAATACTACTACACTAACAAGTACTGACTCCGTTACTCATACCTATGTAATGCCAGGTACATATTACCCGATGCTTAATCATGTACAATCGACTATACAGGGCGTACAAAACCCGGTTAATCTTACAAAATTATGTTTAGGTGATTATAGTGAAAACTGGTATTGGGACAACTTTAACTGTACAGCAACCCCTAAGGGTAATGCTAATTTAAATTTCATACAATGGGACGATTTAAAAAGTACTAGTTTATATCCAAAAACCTGGGACTCAAGTGATAAATGTTTACAAAAGTATTGTTTATCTTGGAGCTGGGGACTTTTACAATCCGATAGTAGTGACCCTGTTACATGGGCTCAGGCTAAAAGTACAGGAGAGTATTCTAAACTCTGGAAGTATGAACCTAACAACACTATATGCTCTCAATCTATAGCAAATAATAAAACTGTTTTACTTGTTCAGGAACAAACTATACAAAACACTTGCTCTATTACCGTTTTAGAAAAACCGCCTGTTGCAGGAATGTATTGTGTTACACCTCCACCTCTAACTGCTATTAATCAATTAACTGTACAGCTTACACCTCGTACAACTATAACAGGGTCTTTTCCTATAGATAAAATAGTATGGGATCTAGGAGACGGAACACCAACTATAACGGTATCGAGATATTCAACACCCGTTAATTCGAAGCTTATAGCGACAAATGTATTTTCATCCGATTCAGATGATGTACGTAACTACGATATAATTCATACTTATTACCGTAATAGTAAGAGCACCTACCCTGTTTTTTACCCGTCATTAACTTGTTATAGTGCTAATACTAATACATCTGATTCTTGTTGTTTAACAATAGGCCCTATTACATTATCATCAACACCAAACGTTACACATCTTTTAAAGACAAAAAATACAACTTCAGGTAATTTGTATGTTTTTGGTATAAATGATAGTGTGTCTTTTACAACAAATGCTGAATTAACAGGTTCTAATGTATTACCAACATCTAATATACCGCCATCAACATTAAAAAGCTCTCTAAGTTCTACTGTTTTTTATACAGGTAACCCTGGTAGTACCTACCTTGGTTAATTTTATAATTAAATAATCAATAATGGCTAATGTTGTTTATAAGTCTCTTTCAAATCTTTCACCTATAGAGTTACAATATAACTACTATAGTAACGAAAAGCTTGCTACTACTACTAACGCTTTTAAAAACGGGTATGAGGTCGCTACTCTGCAGGGATTAATTAACTATCAGGATGTAGCTATTAATAAAAGCTCTTGTTTCGTACTAACTTCAACAGTAAATTTAAGTGCAATTTTTACACCTTTAAATTCGCTTAATATAGGGGATTTACCTGCAGCTGTGTTATTACAGCCTAGATTTTCAGAAACACAATTTATCACTTACGATACAAACACTTTTGAACTTAGTTTGAGTAGTGGTTCATCAATATTTAATATTTCTCCAATACCAGGTACCTCCCAAGTTGAACTATTTGTTGATGGTAAATATTTACAAGTCGGTAAAACGTATCCTTATAATGCTTTATTAAGCGATGTCACACTACCGACTAGAGATATTAATAGACAAAGATTTAATGTAGTATATCAAAATAATACAATATCGTTTTATACATTAACTGATTCAGGTCATCGTTACCTCTCTTTTAATAATTTTGATTATACATTAAGAGCAACAGGGTTATTACTCAATAATGGTATATATAACGATTACGTTTTTAATTGTATACCTGTTACTAGTATTACTCAGCAACAAGGTTTTACCCCCACTAATGATTGGGTAACATATTATTTTGATGCTATAGCAAGAACAGAAAATAAAACCGTTACTGTAAATAAAGATTACGATACCCCTACTAATTTTTTAATAGATTTTTCTGTTGATTCGGCAATTAAAACCGGAGTAGCAAATATTAATATAGCTAATCTAAAGACGAATTTAACACCGACAGGTGGACCAGCGTCGCATGATAACACCTACGATAAAACACTTATTTAATATGTCGAACTTACAACAAAGAAACTATTATAAAATTTTTACAGGTACTAATCAAACCGGTGGTTATGAAAAGCTTCATTTAGGATATGAAGCTAAAACTATTGAAATTGTTTTTAAAGCTGATAATACAACCTATTTTCATGTTCCGTTTTTTGCAAGCGTACAATCTGTTTTAGATTCAACCTTAGTAGGGGATGGAGCGGTACCAGGTATCATTCCAGCTTTATCAGATAGAATTTTCAAAAAACAAGGAGGGTATGAAAACACTACCCCGTGGGGTAAATCCTTAATTCAGGACGGTACATGGTTATGTTCATGGCTATACAAAGAAAGCGATAGTGATAATACACCCCCTGTATGGTATGATCGTTATTATAACCCAGGTTTTATAAACTATACCGACGCCCTACAACAAGGTGTATCTACTGTTACTGAGTACAGCAGTAATAACCCGATATATATTGATGTAGTATCTCAATTAACATTAGAGCCAGGTGTACTGTATCAGTATTATCATAACGGTGAAAAATCTGCTACAGATATTGTAAAAACATTTGCAGGTAATAATAATGATAGATTAAAACTGAATATAGACAATTGGAATGAAAATACAGTAGATAGTTCTATTTATAATAATAGCGTTGTAATAGACAATTTTAAACCTAATTGGATATCTGTACCGTATGACCCAGGTTATACAGATAGAAGCATACTAACATTTGATAATACTGATTTTATCGACGCTAAAGTTATTTATAATGAGACCTATTCTCTACCTGATGAATTTACTTTATCCTTTTGGGTATATAATAAAGATTGGGGCAATGCTACTAGTACCCAGTTAGTAGGCAATCTTAATAAAGGCGGATACAGCGTTATGTATAACAATTTAAATTATAATCCCTTTTACGTTGTACCGGAAAGCACATACGGTCATTTGTTATATTTTAATCAAGACAATAATAACTATTATGATCAAAATTTAGGAGCTAGTTTAATACAAATTTCTACACCTGTTTACACAAGTATTAATTCTAACTCTGAAGTTATAGTTTTAGATTCAAATAATTCTCTATTATCTAAATACGATCACCAAGGTAGTGCTACAACATATTCAAAATATTCTACAGGAGATATATTTTATTTACCAGGTACAGCTAAACAACTTGCTATAGACGGTAATAACAATACCATAGTTGTTACAACGTCAGGTACGTATATATTTGATCAGAGTTTAACATATCAGACATCGTCGTCAACTACCTATACACCATTTAGTGAAGTTATTTTTGACGCAAACGGTAATATACAAACAATACAAAATTGCTTGGCTGCAATTTACGATAAAGATAATACTCTATGGACTATAGAGGCTAGCGGAGATTTATACCGTACATTACCCGGAGAAGATAAAGCTCTCTATTTAGATCTACCCGTTACTACAACAGCAAGATTAGCTATTGACCCTTATAATAATTTATGGATAGTAAATTATTCGTCTGATATTATTAAACTAAATTTAGATACATTAACTACAACAAACATCAGTATTGGTACTACTCAACCTAACGATTCGACAAATTTTAAAAACATTAGTTTTATAAACACGTACGATCGACTAACAAATTCTTTTGCTTGGTACGCTCTATTATATAGTAATATCGATAAAATATTGTATGAAGCTGATTTAAACGGTAATGTATTAAAAATAACTAATTTACCTAATACATTATTTTTACTAGATCCGTTAACATCCACACAAAACAACAATAACTTAACCTTTACATGTAAAGGAGATTTTACAGGGTATGAGTGGAGAAGAATTTTTAATAATTCTCTTTACAGAAATAATTCCCAAATGCAATTTAAAATAGCAACTAGAACTCCTTCCCCCTTCAATACTTTGTATTACACATATACATTATCGGTACCAGTACAATACCTAACTAATAATATGTGGCATCTTATTACGGCTACATATAAAAATAATACCTTATCTCTTTTTATTAACGATTTAAAAAGAGGTACTTTAACCATACCTTCTAATCTTTTATTGAATTACGATTTTAGAAATAATCTATATGTAGGCACACCTAATGGTAAAAGTGATAATCTTAACAAAGAGATAAATTCTATTTCCGTTATATGGAACGGTGCTATCGATTCAATAAAAATATATGATTACGCTATAGATCCTGCCTTCATAAAATATTTTATAAGAGAAAAAACAATAGCCAGTGATATAGTATGGAACGTACAAACGACACCGCTTCAATATATTGAAACTATAGATAGATTTTTTAAACATAGAGTACCAGGTTCAAAAAGTAATTTCTTTAATATTAAAATTAGCGGTACTCAAATCACCGATCCTGATACACGCTTACAAATAGAAAATAATATTATACAGTCAATACAAACACTTAAACCTGCATACACTGAACTTCTTAATGTTGAATGGTTAGATTAATGTACTAAATATTAAGATGTCACTCTCCGCTACGTATATATATCCTGCAGGGTTTAATAACGCTTCTTTTACACGTTATTTAACAGCTACTTTATATACGTATACATCAGCTGGGTCAGGTACAGGTTTTGCAACAAATAAAACTGATTTTATTTCCTGGTCATTTCCTACTTTTGTTACTGCCTATTCGTCAATAAACTTGGGTTCAGCAAATATTTACCCGACAACTGTTATATCTAATACGGCAACTAATATATCATTTTTATCTGGTGCAACAGCCCCTCTTTCAAGTATAAACACAATATATCTAGCGTTTAATTCGTCAACATACGATGATGCAACTTCAAGCTATACACTTTGCTCCTTACCAGTTAATTGTACTTTTGTTAGTAATGTTAGTTACAGTAACCCAGCAACATACACTCAAACCTTTGATACCTTTCCTGATATTAAATTAAACGCATCTGTTAATTTTGAAAATACACTTAACTCATCTTATTTTTACCGTTTAACATCTACAACACCTTTTAACGCTCAAGTTGCATTTAATTCACCTACTTTAGGTAATTTATCTGCTTCATCAACGATCTTTAGTGTCAGTGCTACATTAAACAATACTACTACTGATATAAACAGTTTTAATGCACCGTTAAATTTAACACGTAATACACCTTGTGTTTCAAGTTTCGGTATTACAGTTTCAGCTCTATCAGGAATTAATAGTTATTCACCGTGGTATTCCCCTCATACCTTTCAGCAATCAATATCAGCTAGATTTGTACCATACTTTTTATCAGCAGGGTTTATAGGGTATACAGATACCGTATTTGCAGACGGCTTAATATACCCTGTCAATAGTTCAAATTATAATAATGTACTTTCGAGTACACCAGCTGTATCTGCCGAGCTTTCTTTCTTAGGAGAAGGACATACTGCTAATATAACTTTAACAGCTAATAGAGATACAAATATTAAGCAATATAATTGGTCCATAAGCAACTCTACTTACTTAAGTTCAATAACTTTTAATACGTTTAGTCTTACAGCCGTTAATAACGGCACACTTACTACTTCAAGTGCCCAGGTAACAGCAGTATTATCCACTTCACCTGCTTTAGATTTTATCTTACCCATTAGCTTACAAGTCGGGGATAGTACATATTTTACTCTATCTACTAACCCACCTATTATACAATACGACGATGTAAACGGCACACCGTCCTTTTACCCTTACTACTCTTCAACATTAGATGTAAGAGGAGTTGAAGCTTCAGCAACTAATAATGTTTTTCATCAATCTATTATTGTAAGTACGTACAATACTTCTAGCTATATACTCTACCCAGGTACAGCCTCACAAATATATTTACCAGCAAACGGTTCACCTGTTCTTTATCGCTCTACTTTTACTAACACATCCGGTACATTCGGTAATACATGTCTTGACAAATATCAACTAATATGGACCTGGGCAGCTTTATCGAGTGTATCAAACGGTAATGCAAATAACTTACCGTACCCAATAACAAATTGGACAACAGCTCCCACCTCCTGGGCAATGACTCAATGCTTATCAACTTGTAATTCAAGTTCTCTATCAACAATAATTTTAGGTACATCCGGATTATTTGCTAAGACTTGGGCTAATGAAGGTACAACAGCACTAACCGGTACTCCTTACCCTGTACAGTTATCGCAATCAGGAGGTATTCTCTGGTCTCTAACTAATAACAAATGGACATACCCGGCTATACCTGTTATTAATAATGCTACCAATACGTTTGAATACACACTTCAACTATCAGCAGACGATAGTATACTAACAAATACCGGGGGAACAGCTAACAAGTATCAAGATACAAATATTACCCTACAAGCTCAGCTTTGTGTACTAGCACAAGTTCCCGGAGTTGTAGGTAACCCAGGTGTATTAATGGATTGGTTACCTAGAGGTATACCTATAACATCTACTTACAATCTTACCTCTATCGGGTTACCTTATCCAAAAATATATACCTCTAATCGCTACGTACTAACCGGTTCTAATATAATTTTCCAAAATTTAACAACAAAATCATCCGCAGTAACTGCTATCAGTGCTAATTTTGATAACACAGATTATTTTTATCTAACAGGAGATTCATTTAATCAAACATTTACTGTTAATAATAGCTCTATAGGTTATAAAGATTTGACATTAATATCCCATACAACACTTCCTAATCAACCTGTCATAAAAACAATTTTTCCGAGTATTGTACAAATTGTGCCTCAATACGATACTATTGTTACAGAAGATTACAGAACACAAAATTCATCAATTACCTTACCTTGGCCTGATCAACCTAAAATAGGATCAAACGATTGGGTTGTTAGCGATAATATTAATTCTTGTATCAGTAAAATATACGATAATTTACACTATCTAGATTTAATTAGTAAGTCGTATCCAGGCACTTACTCAGAATACTTTGGATATCTAAGCCCGGTAAATTATTCTACTTCTACATTTGTATGCCCTACCTGGACATGGGAAAGTGTTAATACGTCTATTAATCCTTCTAGTACTGTTATTTGGGAAGATGCTAACGTAGATGGTGTATATGTTAGTTGCGGTACCTGGGAACAACAAACATATCAATATACAAATATAACTAATACTTTAACAGCGGTAAATAATGCACCTTACACTGTTTGTGACCAAGGTACCTGGAATGTTAATATACCGGGTTTAGATCAAAATTATCAGATTGTTAGTAACGGAAACACTTTTAATAAAAAGTGTATATATACAGGTATTGTTTCAAAAGATAATAACTTATACGTTACTCTTCCTACTCAAATTAATTTACTATCATCAGATTACGTAGCTACCGTCTACAACACTAAAAGTACTGTAGACGGTATTAAAACATTTTCTTCCATATCAAATATTTGTTTAGATAGTAATAATAAAATATTTGTACTTGATAGTAATTTTGCTCAAATCTACACCTTTACTATTGATGAAAATAATAATTGGAATCTATTTAACAGCTGGGGAGGATTTGGTTTAGCTACTACAAAATCTAAATTTAATACTCCTAATGACATACATATTGATCAGCTTAATAATGTTTGGATTTGTGATACAGGTAACAAAGCAATTAAGCAATATTCAGATACAGGTACTTGGATTCAAACAATCTATGATAGTAATTTAATTAGTAACCCGCCTGTGTCCCTTGCTGTCGATAGTCAACAAAACGTACATGTACTAACAGCTAACGGTATTTTAGTTTACAGTTATTCCGGTGTATATCAAAGAACTTACAGTTATAGTGAATATATTACTTCTACAGTACCTAGACGTATTAATACATCATATAATAGAGAAATAATCTATATAGCTTTTGATTCTCAAGTAGTTAAGTTTTTTAGAACAGGTGTATTTGCAGGATATATTATTAAATCAATACCTGAGGTAACAAATATTAAAGGTCTGTATCAAGATGAGTTCCGTAACTTACTTGTAACGTCTGATAATATCATTTTAAAGTTTCCAGACCTTATGCAGTTAATACCTCGTAAAGGAAGTTTACCCTCATATTACTGGCCGTTAAATGATTTATTAATTCATAAAGAGGAATATGTACAAAATTGGGTATATACAAAATCATTCCAACGCCTCTGGGACAATATTGAATATTTTAGAAATACACTTTACTACTCTTCAGGTAACTGCTTGTCATATAGTGCACCTTTACACGATAAAAGTAAAATGATTATCGGTCAAAACGAAATTGTAACATCAACTGTTATTAACCGTATACTAGGTTATCTCTGGGATAACTTCTATACATTTGTAAAATACTACGATCCGGACTGTAATAACTAGAAATAACTAATAAATAAATTATACCATGGCAGACCTTTATACAGACGAATCAGTTACATCAATTTCTAGTCCTGTAAAAATACCTTCAACAGATTTTATAGGTAATTCTTTAACTACAATTAATAATAATTACGATACCTTGTATCAAAATATCTTGTTTTTACAAAAACAAATAACTAATATACAAGGAATACCAACAGGTACAATAGCTTTCTACGTAGCTCAAACCCCACCAACAGGCTGGCTTGTTTGTGATGGAACAATTGTAAGTAGTTCTTTATATCCTGTACTATATAATCTATTAGGTACAACATACGGTGCTAAAGGTAAGACACCTGACTTAAGAGGTCAGTTTATACGTGGCTGGAATAATAGTAACACAGGTTTAGATGCATCTCGTTCTTTTGGCCAGACCCAGGCTGATGCTTATAAATCTCACACTCACAATATTAACAATCAAATTTCTGAAGGTCCTCAATGGATAGGCTTTTCAAGAGGTGATATTTCCCCATCTGCACCTTCTGATGCCTCCGGTTATCAAGCCGGTGTAAACAGTAACGATCGCATTTTTCGTATAGTTGCAAGCGGTGACACTGAAACACGCCCGAATAATATTGCCCTTTTAGGATGTATAAAATGGTAATTTATATCAGAAAAAACGACAAAATAGAATAAATATAATTACAATATGAATAACCCTCTCTCTGATATGTACTCCGAAGTTCTTCTTAACGAAGCAAAGAAACATGATAAAAGCTCTCTTGCTGGTAAAAAGAACCTTAAGTTTGACCCTCTTCCCGATCAAGACATCGATGTTGAACCTCTTGCAAAGGGTCGCGGTACAGATAGAGTTGCTAAGACTAGCAAGTTAAAAACACCAGCAGAAAACGCTAAGTATTCTGCTTCAAAGAAAAAGAAAGGAAAAAGTTTAAAAATGGAAAATACAACAAACAAATACGAAGGAGCTTTTGAAAAGCTTTTCAAGTCCACCCTCAATGAAGAGTTCGGTGCTGTTGAAGCTGCTGAACAGGAAATTGAAGATCACGCCGATGAAATTCCTACATCTGATGAAGATATGGGCGAAGAACTCGGTGCTCAAGAAGATGAAGCTGGTGATCTCGTTTCTGATATCAAGTCAGTTATCGATAGCTTAAATTCTATTCTCGATAAGCTCGCCGAGCACGAAGAAGAAGAAGAAGGCAGTGATATGGAAGCTGAAGAGGAAATGGGCGAGGAGGAGCCTTTTGAAGAGTCTCTCGCAACAGATGAAGCTGAAGAAGAAGGACATGCCTTAGTCGATGCTAAGAAGCTCGAAAAAGGATTAACAGGCCCTAAGGGTAAGTATAATGTCGGTGGTGTTAAGACCACAACCGGTAAGGCTGTTAATGGTACAATTAAAGTTGCCCCTGAAACAAAGGAACTTCCTGCTACCGATAAAGGCTTGCAGAATACAAAGAAGTTCAATCCTAAGACTTCAAACATCAAAGTTGGCGATTTCTTCAAGTAAGAAATAAACTTTAATAAAATCACAGATAGCCCCTATATGGGGCTATTTCTGTTTACTGGTTTAGCATAAGTACTATTATGAATCTGTTTGAAAAAGAGTTTAAAGATGGGTATTTAAAGTATCATACTAACACTATACCTCCTAACGCTCTTGACCCTAGAGTATTTTATACAGAGATGGAAGGTGGTGATCCTAAGATGCTACCAGAGGTTAAATTACAAATTATTCAAGATATTGATGCTATTAATTCTGCAGAAAATGAATCTGTAAAAACAAGAGTAAATGATTATATAGTTGTTGGGCCGATTTTAAAATCAGGTAGTTCAAAGTTTTGCCCTATAACTGCTATTGTTAGATTGAATACTGCTAATTTAGATGATATATTAAAAGAAAGAATTCTACAAGTAATTAGCTCTATTAATGATAGAAGAGCTCCAGGCACTACACACCCTCTTCACTATATACCGACAATAAGAGAGTTTGATATGAATGCTTATGAGAGTATCTATCATCCGTTTTATGAAAAATGGCTTAAAAAGCCTAACTATATAGGAGAAGCAAAACACGATTTAAGTACTTTAGCAGACCCCGCTAAGTATAAAAAAAATACATATAAGAAAGCTAGCCTTTTAAAGGGTATTAAAAAATTAGGTAAAGTTTAAAAGTATGGAAACAGTACGTTACCTTAATAAGAACGTTACAACGCAAGAGCGTTTAAACTTCAGTAGATGGTGGTATGAGCAGATTCAGCACTACGGTGTTCAGGTAAACTATTACACTAACGGGTATCAGTTAAGTACGCAAAATTTTCTTTACGGGGAAGATCCAACTGCTACTTTTATTGAAACAGGCCCTGTAGTAATGTTAACAGATATTACTAATGACGCTATAATGCTTTCTAAGTTTGGCATTATGGCTGATTGTGATATGACAGCTGTAATACATATATCAGGTTTTTATAACACATTTGGGCCTAATAAAGAACCTAAAGCTGGCGATCTTATCGAGCTACAAGAGTATGGAGGCTTTGGTGACAGACCAGGAGGAAGAGGAGCTCCAATATATGAAGTAACCGAACGTGACGATCAGAATCTACCTATGCGTGCTAACCCTCTTATGGGTCATTATATTTGGGTTATAAAGTGCAGACGTTGGGAAGGTTCAAAAGAACCTGGTGCACCACGCGAATTGGCTAACACCCAACCTAGTGATGGTGGTGATTACGGCTTATTACCTGGAGGGACTAGTACCCCGGATCTTGTACAGCCTTATCCAGATAATGCTAATACAGAAGGTCATCATATATTTGATCAGGATCAAGCCAATGAACAAGGTAGCCCGTACGGGTATTACGGTTTATAAAAAGATTAAATAACTATATATGAACGTACTCCCAAGATACACTCAAGGATCTACTAATCTTAATCATAAGATTGCAAGTTACGATGCTTTAGCTTTAAGAGTGCGTCGTCAACTAGGTGAACCGTTAGTTGAAGTAGAAATAGCTAATGAACAAATTTATGATAATATAGCGATAGCTATGGAATACTTTACTAAGTATGCCGGTTATACAGAAGAGTATCTTGTTTTCGATTCTAGGAAATATGTACCAGGTGTAGGTTTAGATGTTGCTACACTTATTAACAGAACACCAGAAATGACATCTACAACACTTAATAACCCGATGTCAGCAACTACATCTGCTAGTTTATCTGCAGGGTACGATTTTGATTTAGAATCTTATAGACGTGTTTTAGATTGCTTTGTTTTTAACTACGGTGAGTCAACTGGTATTAATACTCTCTTTACTTTAGAGCAGGCTATGGCTCAACAAATTTACTCGTCATACATGATTGGTAATTTCGGCTTTGATCTTACTACCTGGGAAGTATTAAAAGAATTTATCGATTTAAGAAATAAAGTATTAGCACAAACCCCTCATTACCGTTTTGATCCTAAGACACAGCTTCTTAGAATCGTACCTGAACCTATATTACAAAATAGTTACTTAGGTGTTGTAGGTTGTTACTTAGAAAGACCGATTAAAGACATTATTAACGAACGTTGGATCTTTAGATATGTTTTAGCTTTATCTAAAATTACTGTTGCAAACGTTAGAGGTAAGTTCTCAGGTACAGGTCTTTTTGCCGGGGGCACAGTTAATGCAAATGATTTTATGCAACAGGGTATAACAGAAAGAGATGCTTTAGAGCAAGAATTAAAACAACAAAACGAGGACGTTACACCACCTATGTGGTTTATAGGATAATATGAACTTTGAATTAATAGTAGAAGAGTTGCTTGAGGAAAAAGGTGGTCGTTGTACAAAGGTAACGGGTCAGATGTCATCTACTCGTAAAGATAAAAAATACATGAAATGCGTTCGTGTTGATGGTAAATTAAAGCGTGTACATTACGGTGACCCCAATTTAAGAATTAAAAAATCTAACTCTAAACGTAGAAAGAGTTTTAGAGCACGTCATAAATGTTCAACAGCTAAGCCCGGTACAGCTCGTTATCTAAGTTGTAAAAATTGGTAAGTGAACAGAAGACGTACAGTTAGATTTAAACAAGGTCTCTTCAAGCCTAGTAACCCGGACAAGTATAAAGGCTCCCTACCTATCATATACAGATCATCTTACGAATTACGGTTTATGAGATGGGCAGATCATAACCCTGCAATAGTCTCTTGGGGATCAGAATCTATTATTATTCCTTACCCTAACCCGTTAACAGGGAGAGTATCTAGATACTTTGTGGATAATAATATTACTATTAAATCTAAAGATGGTACTATTAAAAAATATCTTATAGAGATTAAACCGTCTATTCAAACCCTGCCACCTAAAGCAACAAGAAACACAAAATCGTTAATGCGTAAGCAAGCTGAGTATGTAAAGAATAGAGCTAAATGGCAAGCAGCCACAGAATGGAGCAAGAAGAAGGGTTACGAGTTTACAATCATAACCGAAAAGCATTTAGGTTTATAAATGATTGTTAGGGTTATAATACCCTGTACCTACAATAATATTATCAGGTAAAGGCTCTTCTTTTTTCTTAGGTACTTTAGTTTCTTTTAACATACTACCAGTTAAAGCAATATTAAGTGCCAATACTAAGCTAACTGATAACGGGTCAAATACCGACACTAGAATAAGAATAAACCATTTTACAACTGTATCTAAAGGCATATTAAATGATTTAGCAACAAACTTAAATGTACCAATATCATTTGCTTTACTAGTGTCTGTTTTAAGAGCTATAATTTCATTATCTTTTTCAAACTTAGTAGTCTGCAATGTTTGAAGTCTACCTGTTAGGTTTGTAATTTCATCACTAGACTTTTTTATGTCATCATAAATCGGTTTAGCCGCTTTTGATGATAAATCAGGTAATCTTTTTTCTTGTGACTTTCTAGCTACATTTAACGTTTCAATACGATTTTGAATACTAATAATTTCTTCGTTAACTGACTGTTTTTGATTTTCTATTAGAGCTATTTTATTATCATCTAGTGTATTTTTAGCAGCATTTACTTGATAAGCTGAAGAAAGATAGCCGAATATACCAGCAGATGTAATAATCATTAAGGTACCTACTGCTAGAAGAAGATAGGTCCTAAGAAATATGTTTGTCTTGTTCCAGTAGCGATAAAGGTAAGAAGTGGCAACGAGTTTAGCAAACTCTAGTGCTCCAGCCATAATCATTACTTGATAATAACACCCTGAAAATAAAGAAGCTATACCTAATACTGAGAAAAAAGCAGCACTACCTGCAACTAATAATGATGATAAACTTAACAGTATAATAAACATAAGTACAGTATTTATTGATTTTAACCGAGAAAACGTAACTAGACTGTATAAATAATTGTAACATATATGGGACTCAAATTTCTAGTCGAAGATATCCATGACGACATTGACTTCTTAATTGAAGAAAAGAACCGTCAGGGCGAACAAAAACTCTTTATCACCGGGCCATTCTTAATGGCTGAAGAAAAGAATCAAAACGGACGTATATACAAGTTAGACGAAATGGTTAAAGAAGTTAACCGTTATACCGTTGATATGGTCAAGTCACGTCGTGCTATCGGTGAAATGAATCATCCTCAATCTACAGAAGTTAATCCTGTTAATGCTTGTCATTTAGTTACCGAATTAACACAGAAGGGAAATTACTTTTATGGTAAGTCCCAAGTTTTAAATACACCTATGGGGCTTCTTCTTAAGTCTCTCATTCAGGATAATATTAAAATGGGTATTAGCTCCCGTGCCCTTGGCAACGTTAATGAAACATCTAATGCCAAACACGTATCTAACTTTCATCTTATTTGTTTAGACGTTGTTCATCAACCATCAGTACAAACAGCAATGCTTGAATCTGTTATGGAGTCAAAAGAGTGGATGATTAGGCCAGACGGTACAATTGTTGAAGCTGCTATTAAGGCTTATAACGAATTAGAAAAAAATCTTCGCAACTTACCTAAACACGGTACAGATGCTTTCTTAAAAGAATCGTTGATGTCTTTCATCAAGATGCTTAAGTCTGCTTAATTATAACAATATGGACAACGTAAAGAAGGCCACACAGAATTTTATAGCTCAAATTGCAAATAAGGACTACTCCCAGGCTAAAATTGCATTACAGAATGTAGTTGCTGAAAAGATAAAAAATAAGGTAAGAACCTATATTAATCAGGAAAAGTAGACTAAATAGAATAAATAAATATACAATATGGACTTCAAGAAAATCCTTCAAGAGCAATTTAAAGATCTCATCACAGAAGATACACTCACAGCCGTTCACGAAGCCTTTGAACAGGCTGTAAATGAAAAGGCAGAAAAGAAAGCTGAACTTCAAGTTGAAGCAGCTGCAACTAAGATTGATGAAGATCATTCTGAAAAGCTTCAGAGGCTCGTTGAGGCTATTGATGCCGACCATACCTCCAAGCTCAAGAAGCTTGTTGAGACAATTGATTTTGATCATGCCCAGAAGCTTAGAAAGGTTCTTACTAAGATTGATGAAGAACATACCTTAAAGCTTAAGCAAGTAATTAAACATTACGAAACCGTTTTAAATGAAGAAGCTGAGTCCTTCCGTGGACGCCTTGTCGATGAAGTATCAAACTATCTCGACCTTTACATGGAAAAGACAATGCCGACTGAGCAGGTAAACGAAGCTGTGGAAAATATCCGCGCTCGTAAGACACTTGAGCAGATTCGCCAGCTTGTTGCTATCGATGAGAGTTTCATCGATAACGAGGTTAAGGAGGCCCTCGTTGATGGCAAAAGAACAATTGATTCCCTCAGAAAGGAATTGAACGAAGCATTAGAGTCTAACACAGAACTTAACCACAAGTTAAATCGTTCTGAGTCCGCTCTATTGCTTGAGTCAAAGACAAAGGATATGCCCGTTGCGGCTAAGTCCTTCGTCAGTAAGTTACTCAAGGGCAAGAGCCCTGAGTATATTCAAGAGAACTATCAGTACGTAGTTGAGATGTTCGAGAAAGAAATCTCCGAACAAGAAGATTCTGCTAAGGAAGGCGTAACCCAACGTATCGTTGAGGCCGTTGATCGCCCCGAAACAGAAGTTCTTGAGGAGGAAATTTCTTCACCGGCCCCGATCGTAGAATCGGGTGTAGGCGGATATCTGAATGAGATGAAGAAAGTAGACGGCTCTAAGCTTCGCTTAAAGCACTAAGTTTACACTTTCCCTTCATACTCAAAAGGTCGAAATTCTTTAAAATAAGGAGAAAAAATAACTATGGAACTTTTTCATATCAACAAAAACACAGCCGAATCCCTCGTCGAAAAGTGGAGCCCAGTATTGGATTACTCTTCCGACAAGGTCTCGGCTATTTCTAACGAAAACACACGTCTGAACACCGCCATCCTCTTGGAAAACCAGGAGAAGTGGTGCTTCGAAGCTAGTAACTCCGCCCAGTCTGGTGGCGTATTCGGTACCACAAATGCCAATACTCCTAACCAGTTCAGTGGTGATACTTACGCCAAGGGTGATGCTCGTCTTCCTAAGGTCCTGATCCCCATGATCCGCCGTACATTCCCTGAACTCATTACAAATGAGATCGTCGGTGTACAGCCCATGACAGGCCCGGTTGGACTTGCCTTCGCTATGCGTTACAAGTACGAGAGCACAGCTCTCGGTTACGGTGGAACCGTTGCCGGCGACGGCAATGCCGCTGCAGGACCTACTGCCGGTACAACAGCTACCTCTGACGGTAAGGAAATCGGGTATAACTACCTGAATACCGCCTTCACAGGTACAACTGCTACCGCTACTAACGCCCTCACAGGCTTAGCTGGTGTCTGGGACAACCTCCCAGAAGACGCTGGCGTTGCTGCTCTTCTGAGCCAGTTCGAGCTTAGCTCAAACATCCCTCAGATGACAGTTTCGTTTGAAAAGACTGCTGTCGAGGCTGGCACACGCCGTCTCGCCGCTAAGTGGTCTGTTGAACTCGAACAGGATCTTAAGAACATGAATGGTATCGACATCGATGCAGAATTAACAAATGCTATGTCCTACGAAATTCAGGCTGAAATTGACCGTGAGATGATCATGCGTATGATTCAGACCTGCTTAAACGCTGGATCTACAACCGGATATTCTGTATGGTCGGCTCTTTCGGCTGATGGCCGTTGGAGTGGAGAGCGCGCTCGTGACTTCTACAACAGAGTTGTAGTTGAAGCTAATCGCGTTGCTATCCGTAATCGTCGTGGTGCAGCTAATTTCATTATTGCTACACCTCGTATCTGTGCCATTCTTGAGACCCTCCCGAACTTCACCTGGCAGCCTGTCACCGGTAATGTAAATACTACACCCGTTGGCATTGCTAAGGTTGGTTCTGTTGGTGGTCGTTTCCAGATCTATCGTGATACACGTACAGAAGCTGAAGTCAACACTGGATACAATCCAGCTAGCTCCAGGTACAGTACCACTCGTACAGCCCCAATCGATTATGCCCTCTTAGGGTATAAGGGACCTGAGTACTACGACACCGGTATTGTCTACTGTCCGTATATCCCTGTTATGGTTCAGCGTACCATTGGTCCAAATGACTTCTCACCACGCGTTGGTCTCTTAACCCGTTACGGCGTTGTAGATCACATCTTCGGAGCTAATCTGTATTATCACTTAATACTTTGCACCGGACTTGGTCAGCAGTTCACACCTGGATCAGTTGCTGTCTACCTCTAATACAGGTAACCTAAATACTCAACGTAAAGAAACCCCGGAGAAATCCGGGGTTTCCTATTTATATATTAGAAAAAAAATGCATTATTGTATAAATAATATACATATGGCAACAACATACAAAAACAGAAGTCACCCTGCATTACCCTCCCAAACCCCAGGTTTACCTGCTACCGGTTTTGTTACCGGAGTTAACTTTCTTTCAGCAACAAACGCTGCATCAGGTAGAATTGAAGTAGTTTATAATAACGCTCCAATCGCGTTAACAACAACAGCATTTACTACAGGTTCATTTACTAATACTGCCGGTACAGGTCTGTCCTCAGGTAACGGTAGGATTATTTTTGATAATGCTTACCACAGAACAGTAGCATATATCATAGTAAATGATAGAACATCGTTTGCAACAACATTACTTTCTGGTACAAATACAACATTAACATTATCAGCTAATGGTTTTGAAGCTTGGGGACCACATCAAGTCCGTCTTCGTCAATTAGAGTATATCTAAAATATAACACATTAATAAATTAGGAAAGCCTTTCATTAACTTGAAAGGCTTTCTTTTTTAGTTGTTTCTACATACCTCAGGCATAAATAATTTACAATGCCATCTATTAAAACAATCCTTGATACCGAGTGTATAGGTGATTCTAGACAAACCATTAATGACAACTTTAATAATCTTAATGTCGGTGTCAATAATAATACAACTGATATAGATATTCTATATTCAAGATTACAACTTACTGATAATAATACAAGAGTTATAGGTTTAGAGGAACAGGGGGTTAATGTTGGTGGAGGCAATAATAACTTTTTTATCTTACAAGATGGTTCTTTACGTGTAGTAGGTAGAAATACCCAAGGAGAGCTAGGTGTTGGAAAAACAACAGTAGTAAACGTTCCTCGTGTAGCGGCGTTTAATCCCCCTTTACCAGTTGGTGAAAACGTTAGTAAGATCTATTCACTTTGTAATACTGTTTTTATACTTACAACCAAGGGTCGGGTGTTTGGGGCAGGTTTTAACGGACAACAGCAGATAGGTCAAGGAGACACTGCAAGTAAATTAGCATATACATTTATAAACGTGACAGGTGATACTAGTACAACACCTGCTGATCCTATTATTCATCTTGCACCTGGAAGTGGTGCTGTAAATACAAATTTGACAATTTCTGCTCTTACTCAATCTGGTAGAGTGTACGTTTGGGGAGATAATTCTAGAGGTCAAGCAGGTATAGGTTCGGTGACCGGTGGATCAGGAGATCTTGGTATTCCTCGATTAGCAAATACATTTACTAATACCGGTAAGTATATAACAGCAGCAGGTAATAATACTTACACAACTACATATATTGTAGATAACAATAATAAACTTTTCGTTGTCGGTAGAAATGCTGATGGATCTGCAGGTGTTGGAACTACAACTGATCTTACATCTTATCAACTGGTAGTCGGATTACCAAATAATTATCAAGTCAATAATATCCGCGCCGGAGGAGAAGTAGATAATAACACTGTCTGGGTAACACTACAAACCGGTGAATTATATGCAGCAGGATTTAATAATAAAAGTCAAGTAACAGGAACAGCTGTTACATCAAATCAAACATCTTTTATACGTACTCAGGGATTTACAACTAATGAAATAGTGCATGATGTTGCAGTACACGCTGATAGTGGATTCACTACTGTATGGGCTCTCATAAAAGATGGTACAGCATATCGCCTTAAAGGCTGGGGTAGCAACAACCAAGGACAATTAGGCTTAGGTAATATAACAGCTACAATAACAACACCTACATCTAATCCTAACTGGCCTTGGTTAGCAGACCGCGCTAAAGTCTCACAAGTTGTTGTAGCAGGTAACAATGAACTTAAAACAACTATTGTGTTAGATACCGCCGGAAGACTCTGGGCAGCTGGCTATAACGGTAACGGATGCTGCGGTAACCCTACCACTACGACCTACTACAATACCTTTCAACGCGTACTATTTAACCCTGCCCTTGGCACACCCACATTATTACGCTCTACAAACAATGGGCTTACTATTGGAGGGAGACCGACAAGTAGTATATTATGTTTACTAAGTACAGGTACAGTTATTGGGTGGGGCTGGGACGCAGTAAATTATCAGCAACTAGGAGTAGATACCACCGCAGAAATTGTTAGAGTACCTGGTATTGTACAAATAATGCGTTAAATACTAATTAGCATATGGCACTTAATTTTACAACAACAATAAACGGAACCGATTGTATTGGAGATTCTAGAACTACTATTAATAATAATTTTAGTGCTTTAGATGTTTTGTTAACGAGTTTATCACCATTAACAAGTCTTAATACAAGCTTATCTACAGCTAGTTTATCAGCTAGATTTATTAATCTTGTTCATACACCGTTTAATGACGGTGTTAATCCTAACTTTTTCATTGGTGAAGCTGGTGACGGTACTGTAGGTTCAATAACAGATTCTTTAACAGGTTTTAATATTACTTACGACGAAATTAATAATACATTAAATACAAGTACTCAACAAGGGTCCGCTACAAATAATATTGTTGTTTCATATGGTTTAAATGGTAATGTCGGTATTGGTACAACTACCCCTAATCAATTACTAACTGTTAGTGGTGTTATTAGTTCTACGGGATTTGCTTCAGTAAGTGCTCTACAGTTAAACAACACAACAACACAAACAACTTTACTAAGCACACTTACAACAGTTAGTAAGTTTCCAATATATGATGCTAACGGTACCTTATTAGGGTTTATACCTATTTGTAATTTCTAATCTATGGCGGTTTTAACACCAGTTTTAACGGGTGGTAACGGGACACCTACCTATAACTTAGGTATGGCTGAAACCTACTCTTGGATACCTATTAAATGATCAGAGTAGACCGATATATGCACGTGCAGGTTATATTACTAATTTCAGTGATCTACAAATAACATTAAGTGCCTCTAACCTTAATATTGGTAGTGTTAAGATTCAAGATGGTAATAGTGGTGCTTTAGCTGATGTTGTCCAAGCCGGTACTAACAATGCCCTTTTAGTTCAAACTCAGGATTTAGAATCTAATCTTGATGATATTTCTATAGGGGATAAAGGAGGAAATAATTTTGCATCAATTTATGCACCTACTTCTTCTTTAAATGTTAATGTTACAAATACAGTAACTAGTATTACAACCCCTGAACCAACCCAGCTTGATGCCTTTGGTCGTTTAAGAGTTTCAACTCCTCTGACTCTTTTTGATTCTTCGCATCGTTATAGAGATAATAATCTCTGGTCATCGTTAACTGCTGTAGGTGGAACTTACGCATTTAATCAAAATCAAGGGTTAATTGATTTAACAGTGAGTGCATTATCTGGTTCTTCTGTTATTAGAGAAACAACGAAAGTATTTTCCTATCAGCCAGGTAAAAGTTTATTAGCTCTGAATACGTTTGTTATGGCCCAGTCAGCTAATAATCTGAGACAGAGAGTTGGTTATTTTGGTAAAGACAATGGTATATATTTCCAATTAGATGACGGTGTAATGAGCTTTGTTGAGAGAACATTAGTTAATGGTTCCCCGTCTTCCGAAACAATTGTTCCCTTATCAGCATGGAATGGGGATAAACTTAATGGAACAGGTCCTTCTGGATTTACTCTTGATATTACAAAGGCTCAAATTATGTGGATGGATATCGAATGGCTCGGATTAGGAACTGTTCGTGCAGGATTTATTATTGATGGTAAATTTATTGTTTGTCATTCCTTCCATCATGCAAACTTGATATCTTCAACTTATATAACAACAGCATCTCTTCCTTTGAGATATGAAATTACAAATAAAGGTGCTACAAATGGATCAAGAACCATGAAGCAAGTATGCTCTTCTGTAATTTCAGAAGGTGGCTACGAATTAAGAGGTTTACAGCAAGCAGTAGGTACCGCTATAACAGCACCAAAAGCTCTTGATACAGCAGGAACTTATTATCCTGTTATATCAATTAGATTAAAAACATCTCCAAATAGATTAGATGCAATAGTAATACTAACAGCGTTATCCATAATGGGCCTCGACACAGGGATATATAGTTGGCGAGTAATTGCTACCGGAACAACTGGTGGGGGTGGTGCATGGGTGGATGCGGGTTCTGATTCAGCAGTCGAGTATAAATTAGATGGGACAAGCATTACTGGTGGAAGAATCTTAGCAGAAGGATATCTTACATCAAACACTCAGGGCTCAGTAACAACTGATATTTTAAAGGAAGCGCTCTTTAAATTTCAATTAGAAAGAAACGGACTTACAAATGTTCCTTATGAACTTACTATAGCAGTAGCAGCAAGTACTAATAATGAACTAGTACATGCTTCCATGGATTGGGAAGAGATTTCAAGATAGTATTATAAATAATATAACTATGGCAAGCTATTCAAAAAATCGTACTTATTCTAGAGCTAAGAAGCCTAAAAAGGTTGTGAAAAAGAAGACTTTAGTAAAGAAAGTAACTAATTGGTTTAAGAAGATATTAAATAAATAATAATACAATGCCTGCTTTAACCCCACTTATTACTACTACACCAGGTGCAACAGCTACCTATAGCCCTCAAATGGCTGAAACGTTTTCCTGGTTACCGATTACTAATACAGTTCGCCCGTTATATGCTAAGGCTGTTTATGATGTAGGTGCTAACGCTATAGTACAGAATGGAGCTACTTTTATTAGTGGTACAGCTTTAAGTGCAGCATCAAGATTCGGAATTGATTCTTGGTCAAGAATCAATGTTATTGCAGCAACAACTGGTACATCTCTGACGGCTACAAACTGGGATGGAAACGCTATAACAAGTGCTTCCTTACCTGCAGGTGCAACATATTACGGTAATTTTACTGCCATTCAGCTCGGTAGCGGTTCAGTCGTAGCCTATAAAGCTTAATAGTATTCTCGGTACTATAATAAGGTTCTCATTAGTTTGTTTAGTTTACACGATAAACTTGTTATTTTTAGTTTTTAGGGCTAAATAATATAAGAATATAATTATATTATGGCTGAACTTAAACCAGATAATAGTAAAATTGTTACACCAACTACGCCTACTGCGCAGACTACAAGTACTACAACTTCAAAGTACCCTGTAAGTACTCCTACCCCTGTACCCCCTGCTCAGGCTGCAACACAAGCTAAAGATGCTAAAACAGATCAGGTTAATTATAATAAGAAACCGGGCGGGGTAAGTCGTACAGATGCATTTGCAGCTAAGGCTCAATTTGCCTCAGATCAATGGAAACGTGGTTTAAAAACAACTCTTGGTACCGCTTTAAGTGGTGCGACAGATTCAATATACAATACAGCAGCTAGTTTAAATGCAGGCGCTGTTAAAATAGATAAAGATACAATATACATGAGTAAAGGTTTTGAACCCATATTAAACAATATGGATGCAAGTTTTGGAGCTGTACAAGGCAGTCTTAAAAATCTTTCAGAAGATATAGACGCAGGATTTAAATCCTTGTCTGATTCCATGTATAAGAGTTTATCAGG